>Ga0187885_10000383_pt1 | contig 53046 bp, 37 predicted proteins | sample June2016WEW_20_1_3_FD_132970 | JGI IMG/M metagenome (GOLD analysis project Ga0187885, IMG submission 132970) | Peatland microbial communities from SPRUCE experiment site at the Marcell Experimental Forest, Minnesota, USA - June2016WEW_20_100 | ecosystem: Environmental > Terrestrial > Soil >...
CCGAAGTTCTCGCCCGACGGCCGCTTCGTCGTTTGCACTCGCGGGACCTTCGGTGCGCCCGACCAGGCTGCCGCGCGGACGATCTGGCTCGTCGACCTGGCGACCGGCGATGGCCGCGACCTGACTCCCAGGCTCGATCTCTGGCCCGAAGCTCCGGTCTGGGCGCCCGACTCGAGCGCCGTCTTCTTCGTCGCCGATCGCCTGGGTTGGGCCGCCGCCTTCCGCGTCGATCTGGCGGACGGCAGGACCACGTGCCTGGTCTCGGAGGGTGCCGTCTCGGATCTCTGCCCCTCGCCGGATGGCCAAACCATCTACGCGCTGCGGGCCACGATGACGACACCGCCCCGGATCGTGCGCTTTGCGACCTCCGGCGAGAACCAGACGCCCCTGGACCTGTCCCGCGGCATCGACGACGGAGGCGTGGCCGGCCGCGGCCGCGTCGAGCGGCTGACGGCCACCGCGGCCGACGGCGCGGCCATCGGCTCGTGGCTCGTCCTCCCGCCGGAAGCCTCGGCGGAGCATCCCGCCCCGCTGGTGGTCTTCGCCCACGGGGGCCCTATCGGGTCGTGGAATGGCTGGCAATGGCGCTGGAATCCGCATCTTCTCGTGGAGCGCGGGTACGCGGTGCTGCTGCCGGACCCGGCCATCTCCATCGGCTACGGCCAGCGCATGGTCGAGCGTGGCTGGGGGCGCTGGGGCGAGACGCCGTATACGGACATCCTGACGGCGCTGGATGGGGCGCTGACGCGGCCCGATCTGGACGCGTCGCGCACCGCCCTGGCGGGCGGCAGCTACGGCGGCTACATGGCCAACTGGGTTGCCGGCCACACGGAGCGGTTCCGGGCGATCGTGACGCACGCGTCGCTGTGGGACCTGCGGCCTTTCCACGGCACGACCGACACGGGCCCCGACTGGGAGCACGAGATGGGCGACCCGTATCGCCAGCCCGAGCTGTACGACCGGCAATCACCCGCGGCCCACATTGGCTCGATCCGCACGCCGATGCTCGTCATCCACGGCGAGCGGGATTTCCGCGTGCCGGTGGGGGAAGGGTTGCGGCTGTGGACCGACCTGCGCCGCCACGGCGTCCAGGCCCGCTTTCTCTACTTCCCGGACGAGCACCACTGGATCCTCAAACCGAACAACGCTCGCCTCTGGTACGAGACCATCCTCGCCTTCCTGGACGAGCATGTGCTCGGCAAGGAGTGGGTCCGGCCGGCGCTGCTCTGAGGCCAAGTGGCGGCGCGCCTGCGCGGTGGCCGTGGCGCTCCCTCCCCGGCCGGTCTTGGCGCACCCCCCGGCGGCCGTGGCGCACCTTTCCCCGGCTGCCGCCGCCCCGGGGCAAGAAGGAACGAACCGGCCGTCGCCGGGGCCCAGGAATCGCTCAACGCCACCCGGGGAGCACAATGCGGCGACCGTGATCGCAAACACGTTCGCGGGCCGCGGCCCGGGCGTCGCCGCGCCTGCGTAACGCTCGGGCGCGGGATCCGAGGGTCCGCCGTCGAGGAGGATCTCGGTGTCGGATGCCTCGAGGTCGGCCAGGACCACGCCAAATGTCACCCGGGGCGGTGTTGAGCGGAGATTTCGGGCAACCGGCCTGTTAGTGCCACCCGGGGTGACAATGAGCGAAAACGGGGCTTGCCCCGCGCCGCATCTCCGGCCCGCGCCGCATCTCCGGCCCGCGCCGCATCTCCAGCTCGCGCCGCGTCTCCGGGCCGCGCCTTTGCTCGGCACGGCGGTGGGCCCCGCACCGCCCTGCCCGCTCCACGGAAACAAAGAGGCCGGAGCGGCGAACCGCCCCGGCCTGCGCTCGTCGGCCCGGCGATCTGCGGGCGCTTGCTCGGTGGATCCGGGCTAGTACTGAAACAAGAGCTCGCGATACTTCGGAAGCGGCCACAGCTCGTCGTCCACCAGGGTCTCGAGCTCGTCGGCCACGGCGCGCAGGTCGTTCTGGGCCGGGATCACCTGGTCCTTGAACGCCCTAGCTTCGGCGTGCACCGAGCCTGCCTCGTGGGCGGCGTGTTGGGCGTGCTCCAGGGCATGGATGGCGTCGACGAGCCGGTCGGCCAGGGCCGCCACCCTGGCCGTGACCTGTGCGACCCCCTTCGACGCGCCGGCACTCGAGAGCTCACCCAGGTACTTCACGGCGGCGGGCAGGATCATGGTCTTGGCCATGTCCAGGGCGCAGTTGGCTTCGATGTTTGAGACCTTGACGTAGCGCTCCCAGATGATCTCGACGCGAGCGGCGAGCTCACGTTCGGAGAGCACCCCGAAATGCGAGAACACCTTCTTGGCCTTCGCGGTCGTCAGGGCCGGGAGGGCGTCGACCGTGCTCCTGTAGTTGGGCAGCCCGCGCCTCTGGGCCTCGGCGTACCACTCTTCGGCGTAATTGTTGCCCTCGAAGAGGACCTGCTTGTTCGCCTTGACGATTCCTGACAGGATCCTGGTCAGGCCTGCGAAGTCGTTCGGTTTGAGCTCCTCGAGCTCGTCGGCGAGCTTCTCGAGGGAGTCGGCCACGGCCGTGTTGAGCACGGTCTGGGGCCAGTAGATGGGGGCGGACGATCCCACCGCGCGGAACTCGAACTTGTTGCCGGTGAAGGCGAAGGGCGAGGTCCGGTTGCGGTCGGTCGCGTCCTTGGGCAGGACGGGCAGCGTAGTCACGCCCAGTTCGAGCGATCCGCCAGTCTTGGAGGTTGAGGCGGCGCCCTTCTCCAGTTGCTCGACGACGTCCTCGAGCTGGGCACCGAGGAACACGGAGACGATGGCCGGAGGAGCTTCGTTCGCGCCCAGGCGATGGTCGTTGCCGGCGTCGGCGACGCCTGCGCGCAGGAGGTCCGCGTGGACGTTGACGGCGCGGATGATGGCGGCCAGGAAAGCCAGGAACTGCGCGTTCGCGTGCGGATCGTGGCCGGGATCGAGGAGGTTTTCGCCCTCGTCGGTGCCCATCGACCAGTTGTTGTGCTTGCCCGAGCCGTTGATGCCCGCGAAAGGCTTCTCGTGGGCCAGGAACATCAGGTCGTGCCTGGCAGCGAGCCGCCTCATCGTGCTCATGACGATCATGTTGTGGTCGGAGCCGACGGAGGTGGCCTCATACACGGGGGCCATCTCGAACTGGGCGGGCGCCACTTCGTTGTGGCGGGTCTTGGACGGGATGCCCAGGCGCCAGAGTTCGCGGTCGAGGTCCATCATGAACGCGAGCATGCGCTCGCGGACGGTGCCCAAGTACTGGTCCTCCAGCTCCTGGCCCTTGGGCGAGGGGGCGCCGAAGAGGGTGCGGCCGGTGAGGATGAGGTCGGGGCGCTGCTCGGCCAGGCGCCGGTCGACCAGGAAGTATTCTTGCTCGGGTCCGATGTTGGTGAAGACTCGGCTGGCGGTGGTGTTGCCGAACCAGCGCAGAACGCGCAGGGCCTGCTTGCCCAGGGCCTCCTGCGAGCGCAGCATCGGGATCTTGTGGTCCAGGGCCTCGCCGGTGTAGGAGACGAAGGCGGTGGGGATGGTCAGGGTTACGCCGTTGGGCTCGACCTGCAGGAAGATCGGGCTCGTGACATCCCAGGCGGTGTATCCGCGGGCCTCGAAGGTGGAGCGGATGCCGCCCGACGGGAAGGAGCTCGCATCGGGTTCGCCTTGAACCAGGCCCTTGCCCGAGAACTCGGCGACAGTCCGGTCCTGGCCGATGGGGCTGAGGAAGGAGTCGTGCTTCTCGGCGCTACCGCCGGTCATGGGCACGAACCAGTGGGTGTAGTGGGTGGCGCCGTGGGCCATAGCCCATTCCTTCACACCCTGGGCAACGGCGTCGGCGATGGCCGGATCAAAGGGTTCGAGGCCTTCGATAGTGCAACGCAGCTTCTTGAAGACCGGCTTGGCCAGGTACTGGCGCTGGGCCGACTCACCGAACACGTACTCGCCGTAGATGTCTTCGCCGGCGTGCTCGAGATAGTTCTGGGTGGAGGCAACTTTGTGCTTGGCGATTGCCTCGATGGCGTCTTGGCGAGCGGTCACTGCGACTCCTAGCGGTTGTCTTGAATGGCCTGCGGCGGCCTCTTTGCAGATTCCTCGTAGCTGGCCGCCGAGCGTACCTCCTCCAAGGATCGAGCTAGACGCTAGCGGAAGGGACGGTGATGTCCAAGGCCTCGGCCCCGGGCAACTCCAAAATGACTCGCAAATGAAACCGTTTCCCCTGGCCCACTCTCGCCGCGGTCCCGCGCCGTTAGTCCCGCGCCGTTCGGCGCCGCCTGCCCGGCGCCGCTAGGCGGACCGAGCGGCCGCACGGGCCGCCGACAGGGCCAGCTCGAAGTCGGCGCGGAGGTCCTCCACGTCTTCGAGCCCCACCGAGCAGCGCAGCAGGCCCGGAGAGATCCCGGCCTCGCGCAGCGCGGCTGCATCCAGCTGACGGTGAGTCGTGGACGGCGGAGCCGTCGTGATCGTCCGCACCGCTCCCAGCGAGGCGGTCCGCTCGGCCACGACCATCGCGTCCAGGAAGGCCCGCCCCGCTTCGCGCCCGCCGGCCAGCTCGAATGCCAGCATGCCGCCGAAGACGCGTAGCTGGCGGAGGGCGACCTCGTGGCTCGGATCGTCCGGCAAGCCCGGGTAGTGGACCCGCTCCACGCCGTCCTGGCCTGCCAGCCAGGCCGCCAGCTCGAGCGCCGTTTCCGTGTGCCGCTCCATTCGGATTGCCAGCGTCGGCAGGCCGCGCAGTACCAGGAACGCCGCCAGAGGCGCAAGCGCGCCGCCGACGTCCACCAGGACCGGGCGGATGGCGGCGATGCGGTCGCGGCTCCCGACGACGACCCCCGCCAGAACGTCGCCGTGGCCGGACAGGTACTTGGTAGCCGAGTGCATCACCACGTCCGCGCCCAGCTCGATCGGCCGGCATGCGTACGGTGAGGCGAAAGTGTTGTCGACGAGCAGCAGCGCGCCCCGCGCGTGCGCCAGGGCGGCCAGCGCGGCGAGGTCCGAAACCACGATCGTCGGGTTCGAAACTGTCTCCACGTAGAGAACCGGCGCGCCGGTCCGAGCCAGCGCCGCGTCAACGGCGTGCAGGTCGCGCGGATCGACGAACTCGGTCGCGATCCCCAGGCCGGACAGGATGCGCACCAGCAGGTCGCGCGTCGTGCCGTAGACGGCCTGCGTGGCGACGATCGTCTGGCCCGCGCGAACCACGGACACGATCGCGGCGTGGATGGCCGCCATGCCCGTGGCGAAAGCCAGGCCGGCTTCGGCACCCTCCAGCTCGGCCACGGCATCCCCCAGGACGGCCGTCGTCGGGTTGTCGACCCGGCTGTACGCGTAGCCCGGAACGGCCCCGGTAAGGACGTCGCCCAGCTCCGCGGCGTCGCCCGTGGCGAAGGCCGCCGCCTGGTAGATGGGCACGCTGGACGGGATCTGATCAACTCTGGGCGGGCTCGTTGCCGCCCTGATCGCTCGAGTAGAGAAGCCGGCCATGGGATGGATGCTACACCGCGGGGACGAGCGCACTCCACACGCTTACGCGCAGCCCCGGCCCCCGACCTCGCCCGACGGCGTCTCGCCCTGCCCTTTGGGCGGCCCTTCGCCCGGCCGTTCGCCCGGCGCGAGGTCGTGAGGCTGCCTGTCGCGGGAAAACGGGCGGACGCTCTGCGCCGAAACGCGCCGTCGGTCCCCCGGATGGGCATACCCCACGACCCTGTTCTTGCCCAGCCGCTTGGACGAGTACATCGCCTGGTCGGCAGCGATCATCAGCTCGTCCGCGGTCTCGCCGTCGTCCGGGTACGCGACGACGCCGATGGACAGCGATGTGGTGATGGTGTGCCCCCCTGTCTCGACCGTCAGGTCCTTCACGCCGCGCCGGATCTTTTCGCCCACGAGGTATGCCCCCGCTGGGTCCGTCTCGGGCAGAAGTGCCACGAACTCGTCGCCACCGTATCGGGCCGGCATGTCCACGACGCGCAGCCCGTTGCGGATGACGTGAGCGACGGCGCGCAGGACAAGGTCGCCCTGGTAATGGCCGTAGCGATCGTTGATCGACTTGAGCCCGTCGAGGTCCATCATCAACAGGCAGAAGCCACGCCGGAACCGCAGGCTGCGCTGGATCTCCCGGTCGACCGCGTTGAAAAGGAAGGCCCGGTTGTAGAGGTCCGTGAGCGAGTCGACGGTGGACAGCCGGATGGCCGCCTCGCGAGTTCGGCGCTGGACCCGCGACATCACCATGCCGGCATAGGCGAGCAGCAAGAGAGCCGCCATGTTGATCCCGACCCGGACGAGCGAGTCTCGGGTCGAGTCGCCGTTCATGTAGCCGGACACCGCCGTGACGCCATAGGCCACCAGCGTCTCCAGCGTCAACACGGCTGTCACTCTCGGCCTGGCGATGAGCGCCGCGCCGCCTACCAGCAGCGGGTACATGAAGAAGAACGGGCTGGTCGCGTCGCCGGTCAACAGCACCAGCATCGTCAGGAAGACGATGGTCGCGCTTGCCTCCAGCAGGATGCGCAGGGTTCCCAGGTTGCGCGACGGCATGAGCTCGTGAACCACCAGGACGAACGCGCCGGCAAGCGCCAGGGTGGCGAAGATCTGGGGCTCGACCGGCCGCCACAGCTGGCCGACCGAAACCGCCAGGAGCACGGCGAGGATGAACGACCAGACCAGGACTCGAACCGCGCGATCGAATGTCTCGGCGGCAAACGAACCTCGAAGGACCTCGTCCAGCTGGTCTTCGGCGGGGCGAAGGCTCCGTAACGCGGTGGACTGGGTGCGGTCCTTCGAGCGGTCCTCTCGGTTGAGCAGCCGAACCGACGACGAGATCGCGACGCCGGCGATCGGAGACGCGCGTCCGGTTCCGGCCTTGGGACGTGCTCGGCGCTGCTCCGCGCTCAGAAAACGGCCGTGCAGCGGGCCGCGGCCAATCAGGGCCGCAGCCAGCAAAGCGGCCAGGGCAACCGCTGCCAGGGTCGCCGCCAGGATCGCCAGGAGAGGCTGGACGGCTTGCACTTCCTCCCACCAGATGGCGCAGCCGGGCTTCGCGAATGCGTCGCCAGTCAATCCTAAGTGCCACTGCCCGCGCGGTCTCTGCCATCCGCCCGTCTGTGGTGCGTGCGCGCACCAGTCCAGCCGCGGCCCGCCGACCTCAGTCGCGCGCTAGCATTTGGGCGTGGGAGAGAGCCTGGACGTTGTTCGCGATAGCGGCTTCGAACGCCGGCGCCGTCTCGAGGTCGCGCTGCGCGAGAGGTTCCCCGACGACGCCGACGCGACCTCCAACGAGATCGGGTACGCGCGCGCTCCCGGCCGCGTCAACCTCATCGGTGATCACACCGAATACAACGACGGTCTGGTCCTGCCGATCGCGATCGAGCTGGACACCTGGATCGCCTTCCGCCGGCGCCGCGACGGGCTGGTGCGGATCGCCTCGCTCCAGACGAACGAGGCGGGCACGTTCTCGATCGACGATCTGTCGGCCGGCGAAGCTCGCGATGAACCCTGGACGGCCCGCTGGATCGACCATGTGGCCGGGATGGCGTGGTCGCTGCGCGAAGCCGCCCTCCCCACGGGGGGCTTCGACGGCGTCGTCGATTCCGCGGTCCCGCGGGGCGCCGGCCTGGCCTGGTCGGCGGCGCTGGAGCTGGCATCGGCCGTGGCCCTGCTCGTCGGAGACAGGGTGCTTGCCGCGCCGTTCCTGGCGGCCCTTGCGCAACGCGCCGAACGCGAGTACGTCGGCGCCGAATGCGGGCCGATGGACCATTTCGCCAGCGCCGCCGGCCGCGCGGGGCGGGCGATCCTGCTCGACTGCCGCTCTCTCGACAGCCGCTACGTGGCCATGCCGGCGGGCGTGAGCGTGGTGTTGTGCGACACCGGCGCGCCGCGGCTGCGCTCCTCGCTCCTCGCCGAGCGGCGCGCCGAGTGTGGCCGCGCCGTGGCCCTGCTGGCGGAGCGCGAGCCCGCCGTCGCCTCGCTGCGGGACATCGACCCGGCCACGTTGCGCAGGCATCGCCACGCGCTGCCCGAGACACTGGCGCGGCGCGCCGAGCACGTCGTCAACGAGAACGAGCGGGTCGCCGCCGCTGCCAACGCGATGACACATGGCGACCTCGACGTCCTGGGCCGTCTCTTCGCCGCATCCCATGAGTCGCTGCGCACGCTGTTCCAGGCCAGCGCGCCACCTCTCGACGTCATGGTCGAGATCGCCAGTTCGGTTCCGGGCGTCGTGGGGGCCCGGATGGCCGGGGCCGGGCTGGGCCGCTACACGGTGAACCTCGTCCGCGGCGAGGCGGTGCCCGCCCTGGAACGAGCCGTCGCCGCCCGGTATCCGCGTCGGATGGGTGCCATCCCGCGCGTCTATGCCGTCGCACCCTCCGAGGGGGCCGGCCCGATCTGAGCGTCCTTTGGTACCGCGGCTCTTGGAGCCGCGCCGATCGGAGCGCCCTCAGGCTACCCCGTCCTCCGGCGCCGGTCCCACGTGCCGTCGGTTCGCACCCGCGAAGCCGGCCAGGATCGACGACAGCCGCTCGTACTGGCCGAGGTAGTTGTAGACGTGGGCGGAGACCCGAACCAGCAGGTCGAATTCGGTCGCGGGCGGCAGGTCCCCGGAATCCACCAGCCATGGGCACGGCCACATCATCAGCGGTACCTCGAAGCGGCGGCCGCGCAACGCGGCTTCGATCACGTCCATTCGGCGGACCGCCTCGACCCGAGACCACGGACCGCCCGGCAGCCGGGTCGAGGCCATCGAGCCGATCATCTCGCCCGGAGCCTGGACGGCTGTGTGCAGGGCCACGGCCAGCATCTCGGCCGCGCCTACCGCGAGCCGGTGGTTGAACGCCATCACCGCGGTCCAGCCGCCGGGGAGGATCTCGGCCAGGCCGTCGATCGCCGCCGGCCAGGTCAGCCAGGCACTGGGGTCCATGGTGCCCTGCCAGTCGAACTCGAGGCGGAAGCGCGAGCGATCCAGGCGGGTGTCGTTCGCGCCGTGCGAGATGGACAGCGGCTTGATGAGGGCCTGGCGGTCGCGTCGAACGTGGAGGAATGCCGACCCCTTCGGCGCACACATCCACTTGTGGCCGTTGCCGGCGTAGTAGGCGGCGCCGAGCTCGTTCAGCCGCAGCTGGATCATGCCCGGGCCATGAGCGCCGTCAACCAGCACGTCCACGCCGCGTTCGGCCAGGGCGCGGACCAGCCGCTCCAGCGGCAGGATCAGCGCCGTGGCGCTGGTGACGTGGTCCAGCAGCGCCAGCCTGGTGCGGGGAGTGACCGCCGCCATGATCGCGTCGAAGGCCTCGTCCGGCGAGGAGATTGGGAATGGGATGCGCGCCAGCACGACCCTGGCCCCGTCTTTCGCCGCGCCGAAGCGGAGAGCGTTAAGGGTGGCGTTGTAGGCGTGGTCGGTGGTCAGCAGCTCGTCCCCCTTCTCGAAGCGCAGCGAGCGCAGGACCGTGTTGATGGCGGTCGTGGCGTTGGGAACGAGCGCCAGATCCTCGGCGTCGGCACCGACGAACGCCCCGATCTCCGAGCGGGCCCAGTCCAGCAGGTCTTCCACGTCGCGGCCCAGGAAGCGGACGGGATCGGACTCGAGCTTGTCGCGCCAGCCCCGCTGGACCTCGAGGATCGCGCGCGGGCACGCGCCGAAGGAGCCGTGATTGAGGTAGGTCACGGTCTCATCCAGCGCCCAGCTCGCCACCGGTGAGGGCGCTCTCGAGAGCGGCGATTCCTTCTCTGCCAATTGCGCAGCCAGCTCCTTGCTCGAAGTTCGATCGGGGCCGGGCGACACGAAAGGCGCGCCCGGCTCAACTGGCGAGATACGCTCAGTCTAGGGATCGGCTGCGGACGCGTTTCTCCCAGGGCCCATCCTATCGGGTCTTGAATCTGCGCCCGGGCAGGCGTAGGTTGGATGCATCGCCGGCGTGCCCAGGCGTGCAGGAAGGCGAGATGAAAACACAGTCAGCGGCCAGAGATGCGCGACTCAATCGCGAGAATAGCGGGGCCTCCCCGCTGACGGCCGACATGGTGTGCGATGCGTCGAACCTGCTGTTCAGACCCCGGGCCGGCAACGTAGGCGGCGACACTCGAGCGGGCCTCGCCGCGCGGTAGGGACAGCGGGCCCTGCCGCGAGCGATGTGCCAGGACCGGCGCAGGCTGCGCCGGTCTTGTGCTACCTGGGGCCGCGCGGGTTTCCATAGCGGGCATCCGTCACGCCTGTTGCCGTCCCGCCTCTGGCTGCCCCGCGTCTGGCCGCCCTTGCTCCGGCAGCTGCAGCCGGTTTGACCGCGAGATTTCGCCCAGGAAGCGGCCCGACGGCTTGACAGTTCGCTCCTGTGTCTCTCGGTCGACGGCGATCAGCCCAAACTTCATGGCGTAGCCGCTCGCCCACTCGAAGTTGTCGAAGGCGCTCCAGTGGATGTAGCCCAAAAGTGGGATGCCATCCTCGATCACGGCGTGGAGGGAGCGGAGCCCTTCGGTGATGAACTCGATCCGCTCTGCGTCCTCGGCGGTGGCGATGCCGTGCTCGGTCACGACAATCGGCTTGCCGGGCAGGAGCTGGGCCGCGCGACGGACGGTGGCGGCCACGGCCTGCGGGCGGAACTCGTAGCCCATCTGGGTGGTCCGAACGTGCGGATCGTGGCTTACCCCGGGACCGGACTCGCGCTGCCATGAGGTGACGCGCCCGACGATCAGCTTCTCTGCCGCGGGGATCGCCAGCGCGACGTGGGCGGCGATGCCGGCTACGCGGGGCAGGTCGAATCGGGCCCGGGTGTATGTCTGGACGCCGACGAAGTCGTCGTCGACGGCAGCCTCGAGGTATGCGTCTTCCATCAGCCCTCGGGCGTAGTTCATGATCGGCGCGCCGCCGGCGTTGGCCTCCCATTCCTGCATCGCGTTGGTCAGGCCGACCTTCGCGTCGGGGCGCCGCTTTTTGATGGCCGCGCGCGAGACCTTGTGAGCTTCGATGAGCCTGGCCGTCGCCGCCTTCCAGTTGTCGATCCCCTTCAGCCCGGGCGGGAACGGGAACCCCCCGCCGTAGCCTCCGAAGGCGACCATGCCTGGTTCGTTCAGCGTGCAGAACCACTCGACTTGGTCGCCCAGCGCCTCGACGACGCGCTGCGTGTAGCGCTCGAAAAGCCGCGCCATGGAAGGCGTCAGCCAGCCGCCCCGATCGGCCAACCACTTGGGCAGCGTGAAGTGGTTGAGGGTCACCATCGGCGTGAGCTTGCTCTTGCCGCAGAGCTCGACCATCTTGCGATAGTGGGCCAGCTGGGTCTCGTCGAACTCGTCTTCGGCCGGCTCGATGCGGGCCCACTCCACCGAGAACCGATAGGTGTTGAAGCCCAGGTCGGCCAGCATCGCTATATCGCGCGCATAACGCGTGTAGTGCTCGATCGCCGTTCCACTCGGCTCCTTGCACGGAGTGCCGCGCATGTGCTCGAAGGCCCACCAATCGCTGTTGGTGTTGTCGCCTTCGACCTGATGCGCGGCGGTGGCCGTCCCCCAGAGAAAACCGGCTGGAAAGGCAAGCTCAGTCATTTGTCGAGAATAACCCTTCGGGGCCCGACGCCGCACCGACCCTGGGTCGCTTTGGCTGAGGCGCGTCAGGCCTCGCCGGCCAGATCACGGAGCGCTCGCTCGAATGCCCGGAACGCTTCGTCGCCGAACAGGACGAAGACGACGCGCTCGACCGTGTGGGCTTGGGTGAGGCCGTTGCGAACGGACCGCAGCCCCACCGCTGCCGCGCGATCGAGCGGATAGCCGTATATGCCGGCGCTGATGGCCGGGAAGGCGACCGACTGCGCGCCCGCCCGATCGGCCAGGCTGAGAGACGTCGCGTAGGCGGACGCGAGCAGCGCCTCCTCGCCCTGCCCGCCGCCGCGCCAGACCGGCCCCACGGCATGCACGATCCACCGGACGCCGTGCTGGGCGAGCCTTCCGGACCCGGTGATCACCGCGCTCCCGGTGGGGCAACCGCGATATCTGGCGCGCAGCTCCGCCATGAGTTCCGGACCCGCGGCGCGATGGATCGCGCCGTCCACGCCGCCGCCTCCGGCCAGCGCCTGATTGGCGGCATTGACGATCAACTCGACCCGCACCGTGGTTATGTCGCCCACCAGCAACTCGATCCATGCCGGCGCGCCGCCCGGCCGGCTCACCTCGAGGCGCGCGTGACTGTCCACGGCCACAAGATTAGGCGACGCGGCTTCGTCTTGCGGCTCGCAGTGGCGGGGATGGTCGGGGCGGTGGGATTCGAACCCACGATCTCGTGCTCCCAAAGCACGTGCCTTAGCCGCTAGGCCACACCCCGAGCGGTCGCAATCATACGGCCTCGTCGGGCGGCGAGCGCCCCAGCGGCGACCGCCGCAGCGTCTCACTGGTAGCGGGGCGAAGACACGCGGTCCGAACCGTGGCCGCCGGGACTGCGTCGAGCCACTGGCGAACCCGACCCGCCTGTCGCGTCCCGAGGAGCCTGACATGGCGAGACGCGGTTTCGCCCCGGTATCGGTCAGCCGTCCGCCAGAGGCGGACGAGGTCGCCCCGCTCCCGCCGGGGCAGCCCAGCGCCGAGCCGAGCCCAATAGACGATACGATCGCGGGCCGGCTCGTCGAGCCCATGACCCGGCGGCAATTCGTCGCCCGTGCGGTCGTTCTCGGGGTCACCGCCTCAGCCCTGGGCTCGGTACTCCAGGCGTGCGCCCAGGCCGCCCGGCCGAGCGTGACTCCGAGCGCGACGCCGAGTCCTTCGCCCGTCATCACCCCGGGGCCCACGTTCGGCGGCACTCCGCCGGTCATCGACCCGACCCCGACGACCGCCACCTACGGCGCCATGCTGGAGACGAGTTCGCTCGCTCCCGTGGCCGTGCCATCGGCCGCGCTCCGATCACTCCTCGATGAGGTGGCGACCGATGCCCGGATCCCGGTCGCCGCCGCCTTCGCGGACGGCCGCCGGCAGGCCCGGCTCATCGTGACCGCCGACGACCCGTCGTTCGCCTCGCAGGCGTACCGGCTCGAGGTCACCCCAACGACCGACGGGCCCGCCGTGACGGTTCGGGCAGGCGACGAGGCCGGTGCCTACTACGGGCTCCTCTCGCTCGCCCGGCTCGTCGTGGCCGAGGGCTCGACCCGCTGGCTCCGGGCTGCGACCGTCGACGACGCTCCCGGCTTCACCCGGCGAGGGGCCATCCTCGACCCGTACGTGCTCCCTGACGTCGGCGTCACCGACGCCTCGCGGGCCCTTCTTCTGGAGCGTGTCCGGTTCGGGGTGCGCCACAAGCTCAACTTCCTCGATCTCCTCGACCGGACTCCGTGGCCCGAGATTGTCCGCCTGTGCGACGACCATCACGTGGAGCTGATGAACGGGATCGGCTACGAGGACCGGCTGACCGTGACGCCACGGGACCAGGTGAAACGTCAGCTCGACGAGTTGCTCGACGCCGGGACGCGGAGCTTCAGCTTCGACTGGGACGACATGCCGCTGACCGACCCGGTGGCGCAGGCCCACGAGCAGGCCGGCATCCTGCGCGACCTGTACGACTACGTGCGGGGACGCGATCCCGGCATCCGCGTCTCGGCCGTCTTCCCGCCCTACGCCCACGTCCCGGGCCTGAACCTCTCGGACAACGGGCAGCGCTACCTGGCCCAGATGCCTGGCGCGTTTCCCGCCGACGTGCGCGTCTTCTGGACCGGCGACGGTGGTGCCTTCTCGCCGACGGTCACGGCGGCCGGCGCGCGCGCCTATGCGACCGCCGTCGGCCACGAGATCGGCCTCTGGGACAACGACACCATCGACTTCTCGCGCGACCGAAAGCCCTGCAGCGGACGCGCGGCCGACCTCGCCACGGTCGCCCACACCTACATGGGTAACCTGGCCGGCGAAGCGGACTGGAGTGGCACGAACGGAGAGTTCGCCCTACTGACGTCGCTCTTCTACACCTGGAACCCCACGACCTACGACCCCGCCACCGCCGCCGCGGCAGCCGAGCGGATCCTTGCGCCTGGTTCGTAACGCTGGCCTGGATCTCGAGCGACTGGCTGCGGGTCGAGGTCCCCCGACCGTGACGATCGACGGCCCGGCAGGGTCGTTCGCCGAGGCGATGGATGTCTTGACTGGACGAGAGGACCCGAACCTCGGGCTCGGCACCACCGTGCCTCGTCGGCCGCGGGTCCAAGCGGGGCGGTCAACCTCACGTCTGCCCGGACTGCCCACCGAGGCATGGGTTGAATCGTCAAATCGAGACTCAACTCGGTCCATACCGGTGGTCGTCTCGTGCTCGCGAACCGCACAATAATCGGTGCCTTCGACGCTCAGCCGATTGTGCGCCGGGACCCCGACCCTAGGCCGCATACGCCCCTGCGGCTCCCAAAGCACGTGCGTTAGCCACTAGGCCACACCCCGACCGAGTGAATGATAGCCGTGGCCGAAGTCGACCTCGTGCCCGCCCGCATCGCCTCGACCACCCGCCACCGGCGAGCCCGGATGAACAATCGACACCAGCACTGGTGTGGGTCCGAGTTCACCGCGCACTCGAATAAGCCGGGTCCACAGATCCCTGCGCACAGTCAGCCGGGCGGCTCGGCGATCCTGCATCCGGCCCGACCGGGAGTGGCACGCCGGGTGGTCGGGTTCACACCTCGGGCCGGCAGGCAGGACGAGGCGACGCGCGGAGCAAGCTGACTGCCGGCGCCCGGCCCTTCGTCAGGTCAAGGGGCGCAGTCGCCCGGCGATCCCGATCCCGGCGCAGGCCAGATCGGCTCAGAAGTGCCCGTCCAGAGGTACAGCTGCCCGCACGAGAGCTCGGCCCCCGCCTCTTTGCCATAGCTCATCGCCCCGTTGCCCGGCTGTGTTTGGACGTCGCCCGGGCCCGCTGTCATGGTGAGCAACACGCGCCCCGATGCTGTGCGGGCCTCGACAACCCAGGGCAGCGACGGAAGGGCGCTCATGTGGATTGCGTCGTCGGCGCTGTGCGGCGCGAAGGTCTCGACCACTGTCCCGTTGACGACGAGGGACACTTCCAGGTTTGTCTGGTCGACAAAGCCAAGGCCGATTGGGTCCGGCGAAGGCGTCAGCGAGGACGCGGTTGCGCCGGCCGCAACGCAGCCAACGACCGCCCACGCGATCAGTAGGACAATTCCCAGCTTCGGGATCCGCACACCCGCGGCTCCTTTCGTGGCCGCCGCCGTCCGCAATCGATTTCTCCCCTCCGGTCCGCCTTAGAAATCCGTGATCCTGGCCGTCCGGTCCAGGTACTTGGCGCGGAACTGGGCGTTCAGGCGGAGGACCTCGCTCTCGGGTCCCACGAATGAACAGCGCAAGCAGTAGTACTCGCGCTTGTCGGCGTCGTAGAGCATGTCCATGTCGATCTCCCGCATCAGGCAACGCGGGCAGCGGTAATTCAGCTTGCCTTTTCGACCTTGAGCCACGTGCGCAACTCTCCAGTCCCCCTGACGGTCCTCTTGATACCGATCGTGTACATCGGCGAGAACGCGATTCCCTCGCGGAAGTAGCCCGCTGCGTCCTTCGTGTCCGGACGCATTGACAGCCTCGTATCGACCTGGGGAACGAGCGCCTCGGCCGATTCGACTCCCTCGACGACCGCCTCGCGGCACTTGTAGGCATATTCGATCGATTCCGTCCCGGACTCTCCGGTGAGCGTCAGGCGGACGCCCGTGAGATCCTCGGGATACTCGGTCGTGCCGTAGCAGGCGGTGATGTACTCGTCGATGGAGACCTCGGCATTGGGGTCGGTGGTGCCCACGATCCTCCGGATGATCTCGATCTCCCCACTGCCTTCCTCGAGGCGGAAGACGGACTGCACCGCGATCGTGAACTTCTCGAACTCGATATCAACGGCGTCGAGAGTCACGACGCGGGTGTCGCCCTCCTCGGAGAAAGAGGCGAGGGTTCGACAGGCGCACAGGTCAACCTCCTCTCCCGCGTGGCCGAGCTTGCAGCTCTTGACCGCTCCTTCGCCGGCGTAGTGAGTGAAGTACCCGGCTCGGAACAGCGATTGGACGATGAACGGGTAGGACGCGTCCTGGATGTGCTTCGTACCGACGCCGCAGGGGCGGATCAGCTTAGCCGCGTAAGGCCGAAGGTCGATCATGGCGCCGCCCTGGTTCATGTCCAGGCAGAAGCGCATCCACGGATCCGCGAACCAGAACTGCTGGCGGCTGGAGCCGTACAGGATGTCCTTCCAGAGCGTGCACTCGGGACGGGAGTAGGGGCGTCCCTCCCTGTACGCGTCGGCGAACTCGCTCATCGTCAGGTCTACGGCCTTTCCCTCTCTCTTCAGCTGGCCGTAGTAGGACATCCCGTCCTCATAGCTCTTCAGGAGAAAATCGTAGTCGGCTTCCCAGCGACCGCTCTTGCTCATCCAGCCGGGTCCGACGAACATCATGTTGTAGGCGTAGCCGCGGTTGTACTTCGCCATCGCCCGGTACTGGTCGACGATGTTCATGAAGTATGGTATCTCGCGGCCCTCGTACACCATCCCGCGCAGGATGTTCTGAGGATGCGTGCCGTAGTAGGAGCCTGGCCCGTCGAATACCGCCATCAGATCGCGCGACAGGTGCGGGATCGCCACGATGCCGATGTCGTCCGACTCGTCCGACGCTGGGCAGTGGATGTTGCGCTTGGAGGGAATCCAGGGATTCCATGGGCCGCCGTCGAGGAGCGTGTACCACGAGTTGTTGGCGTTGTGGTATGCCTTTGGTCCTTCTTCCCAGCATGTGGCCACCGCCGCCTTGACCATCGGGTACCGTTCTTTGATGTAGTTGACCAGCTCGGCGTCCATGTAGTACGAGCCGGTCGAAGTCGGCAGGAAGCCGAAGACCTCCCGGAACTTCCCGAAGACCTCGTCCACGATCCTGCGCTTATCTGCCATCGAGAAGAGCCAGATCGCAAGTTCCTTGGATGCGAACTTCTCCCTGAACTGGGCGCATTGCAGGCCCAGGAAGGTGGAGCCGATTTCGTCGCCGTATTTCGCGTGGTGTTCCCTGGCGAGGGACACGGTTTCGTCATTGAAGAGACTCGCATATGTCATCTGTATCGTAGTGCGGAGTCCGTTCTCGTGGGCGATGCGCTGCTGAGTACGGAAGATGTCCAGCGATTCGCTGATGACTTCGCTTCGTGCGAGATCTTCGGCCTTGCCCTCTGCAGCCTTTTTCTGAAGGTACTCCGGCACCATTTCTGGCCGATGGATCACGGTCAGGTAGAAGGTCGTCATGACAGATCCTTCGTGGGCGACCTGAGGATCGCCGGGGCTTGTGTGGTCAGGTGGCCGGAGGTGCGGGGTCAGCGCGGTCAGCGAATGATGATAGCGTCGCGGTGCCGGCACCTGGCCGCCCGGAGGCAGCCTTGAAACCAGCCCGGCCGGCTCGCCTGGCGCGACCGAGGAGGGGTCGCGGCGCTTCAGCCTGTTATCAGGAAACGGCTGTAGCCTAAATTACGGGAAAAGTCGGACAGCGTTGGAGCGCTGTCGGACCAGGCTCGACTACCGCGTCAACCGCCCAAAGAGCACGCCTGGTCGCCCTGCCGTAACATCCCTCTCGATTCGCGCCGCGCGATAGCCCAACTGTTTGCCGGTTCGCACGCAAGGAGAGGGAAGGAGCCGGCGCAGGAATGTCGCGTTGAGCGCGGCATCGAGCGTTGGCCGCGTCACTGGATGGTTGCTTGAACGACACCACGCAGCTTCGTGCGCCGCTCGGATTGGCGCCCTACCAGACTGGACTCTCGCTCGGCCGCATGATGGCGCTCGCCGTGCCGGGCGTCAGAACGTGGATCCGAGGAGCCGCCGCGGTCTCGGCATTCCTGGCCACACTGGCAATAGTTGCCTTGAACGAGCATGCCCCGCTCGACATCACACCGGGCCTGCCGGCCAGGATGCTGGCTTCGAGCGCGCCGATCGTTGCCGCCGTGGTCGCGGCGTGGGCAGTCAGCCGGCCGTGGCCCGCCTTGCTGGTCGTTCTGCTGTTCACTCCGTGGTGGGACGCCGCCCAGGTCTCCTGGCAGGTGGGCCCAGTACAGGTGGTCCTGCAAACGGTCTTCGTCGTCGCCCTCGCGCTTGGCTGCTTGCTGCAGCTTCTCGATGCCGCTGCGGTCGCTTCCCCAGATCGAGCCGCCGGACGTGCGGCGGGCGCTGACGAAGCTCGCCTGCAGCGCGCCGCCACGACCGCCGCCTCACATCCAATTCCCGCGACTGCCGCCGCGTCCGTGCGCTCCCGGATTTCGGGGCTCACCAGCTACCAGATCGGGGGGCTGGCCACGATCGGGCTGCTCGGAATGGCCACGCTCTCCACGCTCCACTCGCCGCACGTCGTGACGAGCATGACCGTCCTGATCCACGGCATCTTCGAGCCGATCGCGATGGGGATCCTGCTCGTCATCCTGGCTCGAGGGCGGCGCCGCCTGGCGCTGGTCCTGATCGTTCTGGGCCTCTCGGTTGCCCTCGGCGGCATGTTCAACGTGGTCCAGTCGCTCCCTGCCTTCGGCTCGCTCAGCGTCCTGCAGGCCAAACGGCTGCTGTTCTCGAGGCTGACCTACTTCAACGTCGGCCTCTTTGGCGAGCTACTGGCGATGGCTACCCCGCTGCTGCTGGGGGTGATCGCGGCCCGGCGACATCTCGGCCTGAACCGGAGGGCCATCGCCGTCGTCCTGGTCTGCCTGGCAATCTGCGGTGCCAGCCTCTTCTTGACCTTCTCCAAGAGCGCCTGGCTTGCCACCACGGGTGGCACGCTGGTCTTCTTCCTGCTGCTGGCTCGCACCTGGCGCAAGCGCGTCGGGATCGCCCTTGCCGCGGTCGTGCTCTCGGTAGCCGTCGTGCCGTGGCCGGCGTTCGTTCTGCAGTTCTCGCCCTCGATCGATGGCACGTATCGCACGACGATGGTTGCGCTGGTGGGCGAAAGCAGGTTCGACTCGTGGAACCCATCGGCGCTCTCCGGCAGGGGCTCGCTCGTGGAGCGGCTGCTGGCGACGGAGTCCGCGGTTCACATGGCGATCGATAACCCGATCCTCGGGATCGGGTTGGACCAGTTCGGGATCGAGTACCTCGAGGGTTACAAGTCGCCTCAGGCCCACCTCGACCTGGACTCCGCGCATACCTTCTGGGCGGAGGTCGCGGCCGAGCTCGGCTTCCCGGCCCTGGGCCTGGTCGTGCTGATATACGCCGCGGCGATGCTGGGCCTGTGGCGTGTCTACCGTGCCCCTCCCGATGAGTCGACCCGGCTGCTGGCCGTCACTCTGCTGGGCTCGCTGGTCGCCTGGCTGCTCGTCGCCACCGCGTTCGCCGGCGACATGTACCGGCCGTGGCGAGACATGTCCTCGGACTTCGTGATGATGGCGGTCTTGACCGCGGCGGCCTTCGTCCTGGCGCGCGCCGTGGCTGCGAAGCGCAAGGCGAGGGCGAGGGCAGCCCTGGCCGTCGAGCCGGCAGCCGGCTGAGATCTCTCTGGCGAGTGTCCGCCGGTGGCTGACCGGAATTCGTGTCCGGTCCGGCACTCCTGGTGGAAGGTGCGCAGGGGCAGATCGCGCTAGAACCCCAGGTCTGCCAGGATCGAGTGCATGCGGCGCGCCGCCCTGCCGCGGTGGGAGACGCCGTTCTTGGCCTCGGCTGTCCACTCTCCCAGCGTCCGGCCGCCGGGCTGCTCCACTGTCGGCTCGAAGATCGGGTCGTAGCCGAAACCGCCCTCGCCGCGCGGCGCGACGGCGATCCTACCGGTCAGCGTGCCGTGCGAGAAGCGCACGGGGATCCCGCCGCGTGGCCCCGTAGCTTCGGGGAGTGCCAGCGCCAGGGCGCAGCGGTAACGCGCCGTCCGTCGCCCGGGTGGAAGCCCCGCCAGCTCGCGCAGCAGCTTGACGTTGTTCTCTTCGTCCGTCGCGGTCTCGCCGGCATAGCGTCGCGTTCGAACACCGGGGCCGCCGCCGAGCGCGTCCACTTCGAGCCCGGAGTCGTCCGCCAGGGTCGGCAGGCCGGAGAGAGCGGCGAAGAAGCGCGCCTTCCTGGCGGCGTTGGAGGCGAACGTCTCGCCGTCTTCGATCGCGTCGCCGGGAATGCCGGCGTCATCGAGCGACACCAGCTGCGTGCGCAGCGGGCCCAGCAGCTCGCGCAGCTCGCGCAGCTTGTGCGCGGACCGAGTGGCGACCAGCAGTCGCGACCGGGCGGCCGCGCCCGCGAGGGGCCGCGAGAGCGCGCCCGCAGGCGGTCGTGGGCGTGCATCTGCGGGGACTCGAGCGGTCACCTGAGCGCTGGCGGGCTAGCGCTTGACCGAGGCCACGGCCCCGGCCTGCGCGGCGAAGAGGCGCTCCAGGCCGCCGGCCGCCAGATCGAGCATCCGGTCGACGTCGGACCGCTCGAACGGCTTGCCTTCCGCCGTGCCCTGCAGCTCCACGTACCGCCGGGCGTCCGTGGACACGACGTTGAAATCCACCTCCGCCTTGGAGTCCTCGGAGTAGTCCAGGTCGAGGCAGATCACGCCGCCCACTATTCCGACGCTGACGGCGGCCACGCGGCCGATCAGGCAGCGTTCCATGCCGTAGGTTGTCAGGGCCGCGGCCAGGGCGACCCAGCCGCCGGTGATGGAGGCGGTCCGCGTGCCGCCGTCGGCGTTGATCACGTCGCAGTCCACGGTGATCGTCCGCTCGCCGAGCTTCGCCATGTCCACGACCCCGCGCAGCGATCGACCCACCAGGCGCTGGATCTCGTAAGTCCGACCGCCTATCTGGCCCCTGGTCGCCTCGCGTACGCTCCGCTCGCTTGTGGCACGCGGCAACATGCTGTACTCGGCCGTGACCCAGCCGGTGCCCTTGCCGCGCAGATGCGGTGGAACCTTGTCCTCGATCGTCGCCGCGCAGATGACCTCCGTGCCGCCCAGCTTTATCAGGCACGAGCCCTCGGCCCATTTCTGGACTCCGAGGGTCAGCGAGATCGGACGGAGGTCGCCTGGCAGCCGCCCGTCGGCACGCTTGAGCGGTTGAGCCCCGATCGTCATCGTCCGGCCTCCTTGCCGTTGGCCGTGGGAGCGTCCGCCGTCGATCGATCGCCCGCGGCGGCCCGCTCCTCGACCTTGGCAGCATCCCACAGCGCGTCCAGCTCGGCCAGTCCCAGATCGCGCAGTTGGACGTTGCGCTCGCGGGCCATCCGCTCCACCCGGCGGAAGCGTGAGCGGAACTTCTCGGCCGCGGCGCGAAGCGCGTCCTCCGCATCCACGCCGTGCCGGCGCGCCAGGTTCGCGACCACCAGCAGCAGGTCGCCCACCTCCTCGCGCTTCTCTGCGGCTGTGGTGGCCGCTTCCAGCTCGGCCAGCTCCTCGTGCACCTTGTCGATGACGCCGACGATGTCGGGCCAGTCGTAGCCGAGGTGGGCCGCGCGTTCCTGCATCTCCTGCGCGGCGGCCAGGGCGGGCATGGAGCGGGCGATGCCGTCCAGGGCACCGGCGACCTCCGCATCGGTGGCGACCTCCTCGCGTTCGGCGCGCTTGATCTGCTCCCACTGGCGGTTGACGTCACTCGCGGTCTTCACCTTGGCCTCACCGAAGACGTGCGGATGGCGGCGCACGATCTTGCGCCCTATCTCGGCCTGGACATCGGTCATGTCGAAGACCCCGGCCTCGGCCGCGAGCTGAGCGTGGAGGACGATCTGCAGTAGCAGATCGCCGAGCTCTCCGGCCAGGTCAAAGGTGGGGCGGTCGCCCAGCGCGTCGTAGACCTCGTATGCCTCTTCGAGCAGATGCTTCTTCAGGGAGCCGTGGGTTTGGTCGCGGTCCCAGGGGCAGCCGTCCGGACGGCGCAGCCGGTCGGCGATCGCGGGCAGCGCCCATGGGCTGGCGGGGGCCAGCTCGGGCGCCGCGGGGCCCAGGTAGAGAGCGCCCGTCAGCATGGCAGGCGTCAGCTCGCCCACGGTGGTGGTTTCCGCGACGCCGATCCGGCCCACGACATGGTCGGCGGGGTAGAGCCTGGCCAGCACCGCCAGGGCGGTCTGGTCCGCGGGGGCGCTGCGTCCGGGGAGCGGAGTGGCGGCCCCGTCGGCGGGCTCGACCGCGCCCAGGATCCCCGGCGGCACCAGCAGCAGCGGGCGCGACGGCTCGACCGGGAACGCTGCCAGGCGCGCCGGCGCGATGACCTGCAGGCCGGCGGGAGCGTCGAGCCCCCAGCGAGCGCGGGCCTCAGCGACGAGCGCGTCGAGCACGTTTCCCTGCCCCGCGCTACGGCGTGGGCGAGGCCGGAGTGATCGCCGTCAGGCCTGCCGAATCCGTCCAGATGTTGGCGGAGTTGGCCAGGTCGGACAGCCACGAGCTGGGAACCACCGTCTTGAGCTTCTCCTGCTGGGCGGCGTCGGGAGTCATGGTCTCCTGGGCGGTGACCTTGAAGATGTAGTAGCCGCTGCCGTCGCTGACCATCCGGCTCAGCCCGCCCACAGGCGCCTGGAAGATGGCGTCCTGGATGTCCGACGCGAACTCATAGGGCGTGACCCAACCCATATCGCCGTTGCTAGTGGCATTGGGCGCTTCCGAATACTGCGCGACGACGCTGTCGAAGCTGGATCCAGTGGCCAGGGCAATCTGCGCGTCGGCGATGCGCTGGTCCGGAGCCGGCCGCAGGCCCTGGAAGTCCACGACGACATAGCCCAACGAAGGCTCGAGGATGGGGGCCATGATCCCGAACGCCGAGCCGGACCCGAAAATGGCGGCAGGAACGGTCGTCATCCCGAGCCCCGTTCCGCTGGATGGATCCCCGATGAAGAATGAGTCGGGCAGCCACGGATAGTCCCCGCCCGGGAGGTAGGAGGCGTTCGGGTCGTCGTTGTTCGTGGTATCCGAGGCCAGCGTGCCGAACTGCGACGGATCCTTCTCGAGGGTGGCGTAGGCGGCGTCGGCCCGCGCCTTGGCCGCTACCCAGGCCGGATCGCCCTGGGCCACGGTCGAGGCCGACGAGGCGTCGTGGTTGGGGGCGAAGATTATCATCTTGACCTTGGCCTCTTCCCCGTCCCCGGGCTGGCCGAAGCCGGCCGAGATGAAGATCTCCTGCACCTGCCGGCTGACCATGGGCCCGGACACGTACTGGCTTTCGACCGACTTCTCGACCGCGGCCTGGAGGGCCTCAGCCTGCGCGAGGCTGCGGTAGTCGCCTGCGCTCGAGGCCTGCCCTATGGCGTTCTGCCAGCCCTGGTCCACGTAGGGGGCGACGATCTGGGTGACCGTGGCGAAGCGGTAGATGCCATCGTCGCATTTCACCACCGGGGTCAGGTCGTTGACCTTCTGGAGGCTGAAGATGTCGTCGACGAGGGCCGGATCGAGTTTCAAGCCAGTGCGCGTCACCAGCCCGAGATCGCCCGTGTTCGACGATCCGAAGGTGAGGTTGGCGGCAGCCACCGTGCTTACATCCGCCCACTTCTTGGCCCCGGACTTGATGGAGCTGAGGTAGCTCTCGGCCGTGTCATAGGCGGTCACGACCTGCATGGGCATAGGGTGTGGCAGGGGCGGCGTGGTGACGGGCTCGACCCCGATCACCATGACATGGCGCATCTCCGGGATTGTGGCGTCCGTCGTGATCTGGGCCTCGACGTCGGCAGCGCTGACGGAGATACCGTGCTGGTCCGCGTATTGCCGGAGGGTCATCTCCTGGGTGAGCTCGTTCAGCGCGTTCTGGTACAGCGTGGTGGGATCTTCGTTGCTGACCATGTTGCTCGTGAGGTTGGAGTAGTCCGCCGACGAGATCTCGGCCTCGTTGCGGAGGATCCCGTAGTCATTGATCTGGCGTTGCAGCCGGGCGAGGTCCACTGAGGCACGGTTCCGCACCGCGTCCTTGCTGATGGCAACGCCGTTGACGGAGGCTACCGGCGCGCCATGGTCCGTGTACCAGTTGGCGAAGAGCACGCTTCCGAGCACCGCCACGGCCGCCACGCTGGCCAGACCGAAGGTGGCGGTGAAGATGACGGAGCGCCGAACGTCCGTCTGACGCGATCGTCGGCGCGTGGGCTTCTTGGGAGGGGGCCGAAAGGTCATCTGGGCGTCCTGGTGCGATCTGAGTCCCGGAGCGGTGCGCCCGGGTGACGAGGCCGTATGCTACCGCATTCCGCCGCCGCACCAGCGGACGGCGTCGATGCGCCCGGCTCTGCGAGAGGATGAGGACCCGAGCCCGGACGAGTCCTGAAAAGGCGCTGGCGGTTCATCCGGCCGCCGCGGGCCGCTTGCGCCTGCCCCTCGGCCGCGCGGCCAGCCTGTTCACGACGGCGTGATACGCCTCCGCTTGTTGGGCCCAGCCGAGTTCGGCGACGCGCAGCGCGGTCCGTTTGACGCGAGCTTCGCGGTCCGAGGGATCGTCCACGAGATGCAGGATGGCCTGCGCCAGCGACGCGGGATCTCCCGGGCCGTAGAGCGAAAGGGTGTCCTGGCCGAAGTAGAGCTCGATCGTGGGCAGCCGGGTGGCGACGACCGGCTTCTCCAGCGCCCCGTACTCGAGGATCTTGGTGGAGAGGCTCACCTCCGAGTACGAGTCGAGCCGGGTCGCGGCAATCCCGACGTCGGCAGCGGCGACCGCACCGGCCACGGCGCGGATCGGGATGCGGCCCGGCATCTCCACGTAGCCGGCGAGCCCCAGCTCGCGCGCCAGCGCCATGAGCGATTCCTCGGCGTCGCCGCGGCCGTAGAGCGTGGCCGCGACTTCGAGAGACGGCCTCTCGCGCCGCACCAGGGCCATCGCTCGCAGCACCACGTCCAGCTCGTACGTAGGCGTGATCGCGCCGGCATACACGAGGCGCAGAACGCCGTCGGCCATGAACTTACGGCGCGGATGGGCGGCCGGCGAGAAGAGCCGCAGGTCCGGGCTGTTCATCACCACGGTGAGGCGGGTCGGGTCCGCGCCGCGCCTGCGGAGCCGCTCGGCGAGGGGCTCGTTGACGGTCAGGAGCTCGTCTGCCAGGGCGATCGACAGGCGTTCCTGGAGCAGCAGGAGCCGGTACGAGATCGGGTTCGCGGCCCTGGGAAAGCGGCCCTTGAAGAATTCGGGCATGGCTTCGTGCAGGTCCAGCAGCACCGGTACGCCGGCTAGCTTGAGCGGCAACGCGGCGAAGACGAGGTAGTCCGGCAGGGTGTGAACCTGGACCAGCCCATAGTGGCGGCGGCGGTGGGCCCTCACGGCGGCGAACATGGATCTGGCCAGGAAGGTCCCGTACTCCCACAGGTACACGGGCAGCCCTGCTCCCTGGTGGCGGCGCACGGGCAGGCGGCGCAGGTTCACGCCATCGATGACCGCGGTCTTCGGCTCGCCGGGATGCCGAAGCCCGATGACGTCGACCGCCCAGCCGGCGGCCACGAGCGATTCGGCTTCGCGGCGGACCCGCGGGTCCTCCTCGTAGTAGGCGTGGACGATCATCAGGATCGGCCGCCGCGTCCCCTGCGGGCTCATGCCCGTGTCTCCGGGCGCGGCTTCACGCTCTTGAGGGCGAACGAGATGCGCTCGGCGGCGCCCGAGCCCACGAGCTTGAGGCCGGCTGCCCGTTCGGCCGCCTGGCGGGCCGAACGGTCCCGCGGCGCCCGAGCGTCCAGCTCGCGCGTCGCCACCGTTCGATCGAGGCTGATCAGGACGGCCGAGCTGCCGGGTCCGCCCACCGTCTCGAGCCATTCGGTCCTGTCGCGCAGGACGAGGCAGGGGACACCGAGCCAGGCTGACTCGCGCTGGACCCCGCCCGAATCGGTGATGACGGCCGCGGCGTGCAGCTGCAGCGCCAGTGATGTCCGATAGCTCTGCGGCTCGATGGCGATCACCCCGCGCGGCAGTTGGATCCCGGCCGCGGCGAGCGCGACGCGCGTGCCCGGGTGGAGCGCCAGGATGACCGGCCGGTTCGGCGTCGCCAGGGCGCCCAGGAGCGATGTCCAGGCCGTCAGCGCCTGGGTGCTGCGGTTCTCCGCCCGATGAACCGTGGCGAAGAGAAATCGCCCGGGGCCGAGCGGCAGGTCGAGGCGCGCGGCGATGCCGGCCAGAACGGCCGGATCGCGGACCTCGACCGAGACCCGGGCCGCCAGGTCCAGCATCAGGTCGCCGACCTCGAGCACGCCCTCGGTGATGCCTTCGGTCGCGAGGTTGGCGACGGCGGTCGGCGTCGGCGCGAAGAGCCACGAGGACAGGTGGTCCACCACCACGCGGTTGATCTCCTCGGGCATGTGGCGGTCGAAGCTGCGCAGGCCGGCCTCGATGTGGGCGACGGGAACACCGAGCTTTGAGGCGGCAAGGGATCCGGCCAGGGTCGAATTGGTGTCACCGTAGACCACGACGGCATCGGGGGCGGTCGCTGCCAGCAGCGGCTCCAGGGCGATCAGCATCCGGCCCGTCTGGTCGCCGTGGCCGCCGCCGCCGACCCCCAGGGCGTGGTCCGGCCGCGCCAGGCCCAGCTCGCCGAAGAAGTTGCCGGCCATGGCTTCATCGTAGTGCTGGCCCGTGTCCACGAAGATGTCCTCGTGCTCGCGGCGCAGCACGGGCTGGAGCGCGGCCGCCTTGATCAGCTGCGGTCGCGTTCCTACGACGCTGACGATCCGCACGGCCGGCGCCGGCTACCGGGAAGCGGCGGCCCGGCGCCGCGTAGCCGCCTGGACGCCGATCCCGAAGTAGCGCACCGCGGCCGGCAGTTCGACCTCTCGCAAGCTGTTGCGCCCGTCGAAGAGGACCTCGAGGCTGGGAAACAGCGAGAAATCGATGGCCCGCCAGAGCCGATCGCCGGTCTGCGTCACGATGGCCCGGAAGGGGGCCGGATCGCCCCAGTGGTAGGGCCTGGCGCAGTTGCGTCCGACCTCCTCGTCCGAGAGGAGCGGGTCGTAGGCCCAGACCTCGGCGCCATGGAACCCGAGCCGGTCTATGAGCGGCAGGGCGCGCGAATACGCGAGCTCTTTGACGTTCTCGCGATAGGTCAGGCCCAGCACCAGGATCGGCGCGTCATCCAGCCCGCCGAGCTGAGTCTCGATCGTCTTGATGACCGAGCTCAGGACGCCGTCGTTGGTCCGGCGCGAGGTGGCCACCACCTCCAGGTCCGGGGCGCGGCTGAGCAGCAGGTGCGGGTAGACCGGAATGCAGTGCCCGCCGACGCCGATGCCCGGCTGGTGGATATGCGAGTAGGGCTGGCTGTTGGCCGCGGCGATCACCTCCTGGACGTCCACGCCCACCCGGTCCGCTACGCGCGCGAACTCGTTGGCCAGGGCGATGTTGACGTCCCGGTAGGTCGTGTCGGCCAGCTTGCTGAATTCGGCGGCCTCGGCACAGCTCATGGCCACGATCTCGGCGTCGAGGACAGAGTCGTAGAAGACGGCGGCGCGACGCGTGGATTCGGGCCCGACGCCGCCGACGAGCTTGGGGTACGTGGCCAGGTTGGCGAACACGGCGCCGGAATAGAGCCGCTCCGGCGAGAAGGCCACGAACAGGTCGTCGTCCCCGGTCAGGCCGCCCGCGGCCTCGAGCCGCGGCAGGAACCGGCCCCGCGTGTCTCCGATGGGGAGAGTGGTCTCGAAGATGACCGTCAAGCCGCGGTGGACCCCGCCGGAAATCGAGGCCACGGCCGAATCCATGGAGCGGTAGTCCGGCTGGTGGGCGTCGTCGAGCATGACCGGCACGATCAGGACCGCCACGTCCGCCTGGCGGACTGCCGCGGCGGCGTCGGTGGTGGCGAGCAGACGGCCCGCGGCGTGGACCTCCGCCACTCCCTCGGCCAGGCCCGGCTCCTCGGTCACGTGGGAATGGCCGGCGTTGACAGCGGCGACGACGTCGGGATTGACGTCCACGGCGGTCACGTCCCAGCCGTGGCGGGCGAACTGGACCGCCAGTGGTAGGCCCATCTTGCCCGCGCCTACCACCACGGCCCGCCCGACCGTGCCCGCCTCGCCGGCCCAGGGCGAGGCCGTCCGCGGCTGGCCGTGCGTACAGGGGTTGACGGGGGCCGTGATTGTCCCGCCGAGGAAGCTGGGGACGCGCGAGGGAGTGGAGACGATCGTCATTGGGCGCTCAGCCTCGAAGGTAGCTCTGACAGGTCGATCGGGCGCCGTTCTGCCGCGGACGTCAGAAGAGCATTCGCTATTGCCACGGCCCACAGACCGTCCTCGCCGTCGACGTAGGGACGATCGCCGCTGTGCAGGACACGGACGAACTCGTCCAGCTCGGCCCTCAGGGGCTCCACGGTGACCACGGGAATCTCGGCCACGTCGCCGCTGAAGGTCGTGGCGTAACCGGCGATCAACTGCGGCCGCTCGACGTTGGAGCGGGTGAAGGTCAGCTTCTGCGTCAGGTAGTCCAGCTCGAACATACCCTCCTCGCCGACCGCCATCAGGCTGCGCCGTTTGGCCGGGGTGAGCCAGTCCACGTCCAGGAAGCCGGTGGCGCCCGATGGGAAATGCATCAGGCCGAAGGTGAGGTCTTCGTGCGCGGCGTGGATCCGCTGAGCGGTCTCCGCGTAGACGCGCGTCGGTCGCTCACCGGCGATCCAGCACAGCATGTCGACGTCATGGGTTCCCAGATCCACGGTCACTCCCACGTCCCGGATGCGTGCCGGGAAGGGGCCAGCGCGGCGGCTGGTGATGGCGTAGATCGTGGACAGCCAGCCCTGGCGCAGCAGGCGGCCCATCTCCAGGACCGCCGGGTTGTACCGCTCGACGTGGCCCACCTGGACCCGGACGCCGCGCCGGCGGGCCGCTGAGACGATCGCCAGGGCTTCGTCGACGGTGCCGGCGAGGGGCTTCTCGACCAGGACTGGCAGGCCCCGCTCGATTGCCGCCAGGGCCAGCGCGAGGTGGTTGGTGGTAGGCGAGGCGATGATCACGCCCTCGAGCTCGGCCCTCTGGATCATCGCCAGCGGATCGGCGTAGCCCTGGGCTCGGGTCTGCGAGATCGCCGCCTCGAGCGCCTCGGGCGCGGGATCGGCGACTGCCGCCAGGACCGCTTCCGGATGACTCGAGATCACCCGCAGGTGGTTGCGGCCCATCGAGCCCAGCCCGGCCAGGCCGAGCCGCAGTGGCGCGCTCACGAACGGGGCTCGGCCGCCGCGACCGCGTGGCGCCCGACCGATGCCCGCAGGGCGGCGATGACCTGATCCTGCTCGGCTTGGGTAAGACCTGGGTACATCGGCAGCGACATGCTCGTCGCCGCGGCGGTGTCCGTCACGGGCAGGTCGGCCTCGATCCCCAGCTCCAGCACGTAGGCTGCCTTGTGGCATGGGATCGGGTAGTAGACGCCGCAGATGATGCCGGCCGCTTTCATCTCGTCGACGATCTGGTCCCGGGCCGGGCCCACCATGACCGTGTACTGGTGGTAGACGTGGGTTCTGCCCTCGGGGCAGGTCGGCAGCTGGACCGGCAGGTCGGCGAAAGCCTCGTCGTAGCGCTTCGCGATCGCCTGGCGGCGGGCCGTGTTTCGCTCGAGCTTGTCGAGCTGGACGAGGCCGATGGCCGCGGCGATGTCCGTCATGCGGAAGTTGTAGCCGAGGATCTCGTGGTGGTAGCGCTGGCGCATGCCCTGGTTGCGGTACAGCCCGATCCAATCGGCCAGGCGATCATCGTTGGTGTTGACGAATCCGCCCTCGCCCGTGGTCATGTTCTTGGTGCCATAGAGGCTGAACGCCGCGTAGCCGAAGCTGCCGGCGCGCCGCCCCCTGTACAGCGCGCCATGAGCCTGGCACGCGTCTTCCACGACGAGGAGGCCGTGGCGGTCGGCGATAGCCTGGATAGCGTCCATGTCCGGCACCACCCCGAAGAGACTGACGGGGCAGATCGCCCGAGTGCGCGGAGTTATGGCAGCCTCGATCCGCCCGGCGTCCATCAGGAACGTGTCCGGCTCGATGTCGACGAAGACCGGCGAGGCGCCGGTGAAGAGGATCGAGCTGACGGTCGCGTTGAAGGTGTGGGACACGGTGATTACCTCGTCGCCGGGGCCCAGCCCCAGGCCGGCGAAGATCGACATCAGGGCGGTCGTGCCATTCGACATCGCCAGAGCATGCTTCACGCCGCAGAAGGCGGCCCACCGCTCCTCGAGCTCGGCGACCTTGCGGCCGCCGGCGATCATCCCGCTGGCGAGGACTTCGGCGACGGCGGCCGTCTCCTCGGGGCCGAGATCTGGGCGGGCGGGAGGGATCATGCTGTAGCACCTCGGTTTGAAGGCGGCCGCTCCTCCAGCGTGCCGTTGGGATTGAAAGCGTAGCCGCGGCCGCATCTTGCGCAGCCGAGAGACGCACCGATGGCGGGCCGAGGCCCGGCGTTGCTGCCGCTGGCGTCGGTGAGGCGGGTGCCGCAAGCGCACACCCAGCCGAGCCGGCGGGCGGGGTTGCCGGCGACCAGGGCGTGGTCGGGGACGGCTCGGGTGACGATCGCGCCGGCCCCGACGGTGGCGAAGCGGCCGATGCGCGTGCCCGCGACGATCACCGCGCCGGCCCCGATGGAGCAGCCGTCGGCCAGCTCGATCGGGCTGACGGTCCAGTCGTCGGCGCGCGCCAGCTCGCCGCTGGGCGTGATGGCCCGCGGATAGCGGTCGTTGGTGAGGATCGCTCCGGGGCCGATGAAGACACCGTTGCCGACCGATACGCCGTGGTATATGAGCGCCCCGTTTTGGACCTTGACTCGATCGCCCAGGCGTACGCCCTCGTCGATGAAAGCATCTCGGCCGATGACGCACTCCGCGCCGAGGCTGGCTCCGCTACGAAGCACCGCGCGGTGCCAGATGCTCGTCCTCGGTCCCACCGAAACGCCTGACTCGAGGTCCGCGGACGGATGCACACGAGCGGTGGGGTCGATCACGAACAGCTCCTGTGACAGGACGGAAACCGGCTGAGGGGTCCCGCGGGACGCCGCTCGACCGGACGATTGAGTATACCGGACGGCCTGCCTCCGAGCCGGAACGGCGGCCGCGCCGGGCGCCAGGGGGTGCCCCGGGCCCGGAGCCCGTCGGGGCTCTCAGCGGCGCTTGCGACGCGCCAGGAGCCCGATGCCGGCGGCCAGAACGGCTCCGAGGGCGAGAGCTCCGCGCCAGTCGAGCACGGTCCGGACGTCGCCTTCGACCTTGCGAGCCAGCACGATGAAGGCTCCGCTCTGCTTCTCGAAGACGACGTTCCCGGCGACGACCGACTGCGCGACGCTCTGCTTGATCCGGACCTCTCGAGCCAGGATGGACCGGGCGTAGCTCTGGGTCAGGGCGGCGTCGCCGCTTACGACAAGGCCGACGACTCCGAGCTCGACCGACAGGCGTTCCCCGTGGGCGACGGCGGCGCCCCCGAGACGGATTGCCACGTCGTCGGCGTGGGCCCGCCAGATGCCGCCCACGTTGATGGTGATGTCCTCGGCCGAGGCAGCTCCGATCCCGCCCTGGGTCACGTTGACCGTTTCGGCCTCGACCTCGGCCACCGCGGCGCGGCTGATGCGCACGGTTGTGGCCCGGATGGGCGCGCCGGGCTCGGCTGCGGGGGACGCCATCGGCGCGTGGACCGCGCCTCGCGCGGCTGGGCCGGTCGGGGCAGCTGGACTGGCCGGGGCGGACACGGCCGAAACCCGGCGAGCTGCCGGCCTGGCTTTGCCGAGCTCGGGAGCGGCGGCCTTCCGGCTTACGGCCGTGGCCCGTCCCCGGGGGGTCGCCTCTGGCGGAACCGAATCGGCTGCCGGCGCAGCGGCCGGCAACGCCCTGCGCCTCGGGCGGGGCGTGGCCTGGGACTTCTCGGTCGACTTATCGCCCGGCTGATCGTTCATTGGACCGTCCCTCCTCCGGGACTCGGGCGTGCGGCCGACTGATCCGGCGGCCGCTGGCGGCCTCAGCCTACAGCGACTTGGCGGCCCCGGCGAGAACGAGCCGGTTTGGCGGGCCTTGTCTGGCGGCCAGGGCGACCTGCGGCGGGCCGGTCCAGGTCCGACACGGTCGGCCGGGCGCCTTGCCGGACGTGGCGTCAGCGGTAGTAGCCGAGTATGTCCACGACGACCTGGGTCGTCGCTCCGCGAACGCTGCCGTATGTCACCGACAGCGTGCCGTTCGGCCCGAGCAGGCTGACGAATCCATTTGCCCGGTTGTCACCGACCGGGAAGTTGACGGTCGAGGTGGCGGTCACGGGTCCGGGCGCCGCCGCCAGCCAGCCCGCCGCGGTCTGGGCCGTGACGGTCAGATTGCCCACGACGGCGACGGCGATCGGGTGCACCGAAACCTGGCCGCTCACCGCGAACGATGCCGTGGCGCCCGACTTGAGCGGACCCTTGAAGCCAAGGGCAGATCGGCTGTCCACGACCCGACCCGGTGCCAGAGGCACGAAGGTCGCGCCGGAGAGGCCGGGCACGAAATAGCCGGTCACGTCGAATATGAACTGCGCGGTGGTCTTCGCCTTGCCGACGTATTCGACCTGCAGCTTCCCGCCGGAGAGCGGCACCGTCACGTTGTTGGCCCGGGCGTCGCCGAGAGGGAAATTGAGGGTCGAGGAGCCCGGCTGCCCCCTCGTGGCGATCGTCGGGGCGACGGTCACGTAGCCGGCACCCGTCTGCCCCGTCACCGTGGCGTTGCCAGTCACGGCGATCGCGTTGGAGGGCACGCCGGCCAACCCGACTACACCGAAGGTGGCGACCTTGTAGGCGCTGAGCGCCGTTGAGATGCCCTTCTTGATGCGGCTGTCGACGATGCGCGTGGGCGTGACCGGAATGAATGTGGCTCCGCCGGGATCCCTCATGAAGTAGCCGGTGATGTCGAAGATCAGCTGGACCGTGTCCTTGGCGGACGAGGCGTAGTAGACGCCGCTCAGGCTGCCGTTGGCGGCCAGGCCCAGCGTCACGCCGTTGGCCCGGTTGTCGCCTGCCTTGAAGTTGATCGTGGAGGCGGTGCCGCTCACCGAAGAACCGAATCGCACGTAGCCGGCGGCCGTGGCCCGCGTCACGGTGAGGTTGCCCGTGACGGCGATCGCGCCGGCCGGCACGCCGCCGACCGCGCCGGCGATCTTGAGTGACCGGACCTGGCCTTCCTTGAAGGGGCCCGTCAGACCGAACCCGTAGCGGGTGTCGAGCACACGGACGGGCGCAAGCGGGTAATAGGTGCCGCTCGGCGTGGTGTCGATCACGACGCCGAGCTGGTCGATCTGCCAGGTTCCGAACGGCGCAGCAGACGGTGCGTAGTAGGTCGTGCTGTCCGCCGTTCCGGCCACCTGGATCATGTACGTGCCGTCGGGAAGTGGACTCGTCCCGTCCAGCGTCCCATCCCACGTGTACGACTGTGGGCCCGCCCCCAGAGCCCCCAGATCGATCGTCCCGGCGACCGTCTCGTCCTCTCGGTAAATGGTCAGGGTGACGTCGTCGAAGGCCTTCGTATCGTTCCAGGAAACCGGCAGCGTGTCGTGAATTCCGTCGCCGTCGGGCGAGAAGACCTTGCCCCGGTCGATGCCGGTGCCCGAGGGCAGCATTCCCGGCACGCCCACCGAGTAGTCGGAGATCCCCGCCGAGACGGCCGTGGAGTTGGGCGGAGTGATGGGCACGACGTAGTTCGTGGACCCGCTCGAAACTTCGACCCAGGGGCCTGGGAAGAGAGGCACCACGGCGTTGACGGTGGCGAAGGGGCCGGTGACCTGGTACCAGATGCTGCCGTCGCTCGCCGTGGCCGGTCCGCCGATGATCTGCAGGACCGTGCCCCTGGTCGCAGTGGTCACCACGGTCGCGCTCGGGGACGCCGTTGCGCGCTCGCTCACAGATGCGGCCGTAACCGTGGCGAAGGCGCCGACGGCGAACGCCGGCGAGGCCGTGTACGTCGACGTCACGTCCCAGGCGCTGACGTTGCCGACCCCGTCGGTGGCCCTCACCCGGAACGAGTAGTTGTGGCCCGACGAGCCCTGGAAGTCGTCGCTCGTCTCGGTGGTGCCGGTGAGCCAGTCGGTGAAGGGGCCGCCGTCGGTGGAAACCTGGACGTCGTAGCTGGCGATGCCGTTCCAGTCGTCCTGGCCGGTCCAGCTGACCGGGAACCCTTCGCTGCTCTCACTGGCGGGGAGGTCGACGATGCCGACCTTGGGTGGAGTCCGGTCGGTCAGGAACTTGTTCGCGACCAGGGCGGCCATCTCCGGATGTCCGGCGTCGTACCCCAGCGCCCAGATGCCCATCCCGCGCAGGTTCCAGTAGTTGATCATGTCGTACTTCGCGCCGAGCGACTGGGCGTCGTCGTAGTACAGCTCGCGCCACGTGGCCACCCCGCCGCAGGTGAGCTGGTACGAGGTCCAGGCCGACTGCTCGATGGAGTCGTAGTTGCGGCCGTTGGTTGCCGCCAGCGAAGCTGCCTGGGCGAAGAAGACAGAAACCGGCGAGCATGCCGAACCACTGATGACGGTGGCGTTCGGAGCATTGGACGTGGTGGACCAGGCGATGCCGTAGTAGGGCAGGCCCAGGATTATCTTCGAGACCGACGTCCGTGCCTTCCAGAGGTTCACGACCTGGGTGAGGTCGTAGACAGGCTTGGGGCTGGTCAGCGGGTCGATCGAGCCGGCATAGCTCGAGCTGCCGGTTCGGAAGTCGTAGCCCATGATGAACACGGCGTCGGCGGCCCCGCTCGCGGTCAGGCCTGCGACGTCGTAGTAGCCGGTGGATCCAGTGGCGCAGAAGGTCAGCTCGTAGCCGGGATTGATAGCGTCGAGTTGGGCTCGGAGGGTTCGAACGAAGCTCGTGTAGTTGCCTTCCTGCGTGGACGCGATCGGCTCGAAGTCGAGATCCACCCCGTCCGCCCCGCGCTGGCTGACGGCCGCGGCGATCTGCTGCGCGGCGTTGAGGCGGTTGGCCGCGCTGGCCAGGAGATCGGCCTGCTCGTTGAGCTCGGACGTCGTCCAGGCGAACTCCTCGACGGTGAGCACGACGCGCGTCCCGTGCGCGTGGGCGGCGTTGATGACGTTCGTCATCCACGAGCTCGTCCAGCCGGCCCAACCGATGGTGGTGCCACTCGAGTCGCTCTTCTGGAGGTTGCCGTGTCCGTCCACGCCGACGCCGAAGTAGGCGACGGTGGAGAGGATGTCGTAGTTGAGCGTGGGGCCGGCGACCGACTCCCAGTAGGGCAGGAAGCCGAGGACCTCGCGGCGCAGGACGTTGGCCGCGGGCGCGGCCTGCGGCTGGGCCGTCGGAGAAGGGGTGGACTCGCTGAGCGTCGGCGTCGCTGAGGGGCTGACGACGTCCGGCGTGGCCCAGATCGAGCCCTGCGGGCTGGCCGCCATCGAGCGGCCGGAGGCGGTCCCCGCCGGGAGGGCGATGGGCAGGCGACCGTCGACGAGGGTCGTATCACCGGCCCTCGGGTGGTACGGAACGGTAACGGCGTCGCCCGGCACGAAGGTGTTGGGGTCGTTGGCGTGCTCGAGGGCCTGCTGGTACATGATCGAGGTCGCGTCCGGATCGGCCGCTCCATTGCCGTTATCGAAGGCACTAACCGGGCTCGCAGCCGGCCATGTCGGGCCGACCGTCAGGGCCGCGCCGAGTGCGATCGAGAGGGCGACGGGAGTCAATCGCCCGGGCCAGCCCTTGCGGGGCTTCGTCGCTCGGGACGTCGTCGAGTCGCTGATCATCCGGACCTCATCCACTGCGCTGCCGCGCGGTCGCCGCCGGTCGCGACCCCGAGCTCATGGTTTGTGGCGGCCGTTCCGACACAACCCACCTGAAATGGTACCCGGTGAGGTGGGCTGCGGTGCGGTTGGGGTTACGCCGCGCCCAGGTAGTAGCCGCTGACATCCAGGATCAGCTGCGCGGTGCGTCCGGGCGGGGCCACGTAGACCAGCTGGAGGCTGCCGTTCCCGGCGAGTGGCACCGTCACGCCATTGGCGCGGTTGTCACCCTTCGGGAAGTTGAGGGTGGAGAACGTGGTCGAGGAGCTGATGCTCGGACCGACGGCCGCGAAACCGGCGTAGGTCTGGGCCGTGACCGTCAGGTTGGCGGTGATGGCGAGCGCCCCGGACGGGACGCCGCCGTGCCCTGTGACCTGGAGGGTCTTGGGCGTGTTGGCACCGAAGGGGCCGGTGACGCCCGTGTCGTAGCGCGAATCCAGGATGCGGGCCGGCGCGAGGGTGTTGTAGAGAGCGCCGCCGGACGCGGTGAAGTAGCCCGAGATGTCCAAAACCAGGTCGACGGTCGCTCCGGCCGGGGCGATGTAGACCGCCGAGAGCGTGCCGTCGGAGTTGACCGGCACGACGACGTTGTTGGCCCTGATGTCTCCGGCCGGGAAGTTGATGGTGGACGAGCCGGGAGTATCGGTCGGATTGGGCCCGATGGTGACGTAGCCCTTCGCCGAGGGCTTCACTACTGTGAGGTTGCCCGTCACGGCCACGATCCCGGAGAGCGGCAGGCCGGCGACGCCGGCGATCTGGATCTTACGGTGCTGCCCTGCCGGGAACTGGCCCTGGAGGCCGATGTTGCCGGCGGGTCGTGTGTCCAGAACGCGGTTCGGGCCGAACTTGACGTAGCCCGCGCCCGCGGTGCCGGTCAGGAAGTAGCCCGTCACGTCGATGATCAGGTTCGTTGTCTTGCCGGACGGGGCTCCGTACCATACGCCGACGGTGCCCTGGGGCGACAGCGCGACGGTTACTCCGTTGGCACGGTTGTCACCCTTCGGGAAGTTGATCGTCGAGGTGCCGGGCGACGAATCGACCGAGGGCCCGATGTACACGAATCCCGCCGCGGTCTGGCTCGTAACCGTCACGTTGGCCGTGATGGCGATGGCATTCGAGGGGATCCCGTCAACTCCGGCGATCTGGTAGTAGTAGCCGCCGCCGGCCGTAATGGAGCCCACCGGACCTTCTTTCCCCGGGCGGGTATCCACTACGCGCGTCGGCGCGAGGGGGTAGTAGGAGCCGCTCCGGGCGACGAACGGCTTGATCTGGCCGCTGATCACGCTGTCCGTCGAGGTGGACGGGATGGAGACCATCGAGCGGTAGTAGACGTCGCCGTCCGAGTTCGGATGACCGAGGCTTGGGTCGCTCTCGGACGTGAAGCCGGGATTCTGGGTGCTCGTCCAGCTGACGACGTTGTCGTTGAAGGAGGGCGCCGACTTCCACATGGCGTCGACAGTGGTGTGGCCGGTGAAGACGGTGTCGATGTAGTAGCTGATGCTGTTGAGGGCCTCCGCGATCACGGCCCGGGCGCCGCCGCGAATGAAGCCGGACGCGTAGCCGTCGATCCGCGTATGGGCCACGCTGACAGAAGGCAGGCCCAGGCCTGGCTCGTTGTTACCCGACGCGTAGCACAGGTGGTTCAGGATCACCAGGGCGTTGGGCGCCAGGTCGAGCTGGGCCATGTAGTTCTCGCCGAAGTAGTAGGTCACGTTCGCGGTCGGGCCGTCGAGCCCCATCCCGTCGTCGGAGTTGGGCTGCAGGTAACCGACGTACGGATTCGGGTAGCCGCTGCCATGGCCCATGTAGACCAGTATGTTCGCGCCCTTGGCCGCGGCCTTGACGGCACTCCAGGTTGCGTGCGGCGAGTAGACCTCGACGATGTTGGTGGTGTAGTTGGCGAATTCGGCGGCAGCCTGATTGGCGTCGGAGATGTACCTGGCGGTGGCGCTTTGTGTCTGGCCGACGACGATGACGACCTTCGTCTGGTACGAGGACGCCGCGGCCTTGACCGGGCCGGCGGCCACTCCGGTGCCGACTACGAGCAGACCGATCGCGAGCGCGAGGGTGAGCTTTCGCATTCTGGGGTCTCCCTGAGAGCCCACCGCGGTGTCGCTGGACCTGCAACCCGCCGGAGCGGGCTCGATGGGCAGGTAACTGGTTGTGCTCCCAAGACTGTGACGCTGTCGAGGTGGCGACAATCATGCCTTGGTCCCAGGGGCGGGTGGTCCAATCGGTCAGGCGCCGGGAAAGAACCCGACCGGATCAGGCTGCCCTGGTACTGACCCAAGGCGGCCATGATAGGCGCACCTGCCCGGATTCGTCACCGAGCCGCTATTCGATAGCGCGGCAGCCCGCCCGATCGGATGGCCTCTCCCGTCCGAATCGGCAGGTCGGCGCTGGACTGGCGGATCCTGGCTCATCCGCCGCGCAGGCTCTCGACGAGCTCGTGGAGGGTGGGGTTGGCGCGATCTCGATCCGACAGAATGGGCTGTCCGTCGGGCGTACCGGGGATGGCCGGCCAGGGCACGCCGACGGCCGGGTCATCCCAGGCAAAGCCCAGCTCGTCGCTGCCGTCGTACTCGTTGGTCACCAGGTAGAGAAGCGAGAGCGGCTCCAGCGCGAGGAAACCGTGGCCCACGCCGGTCGGGATCGTGACCGTCTCGCCTTCACCCAGTTCCCTTGTCTCCACCACGGCGCGGGCGGCCGGATCGGCCGCCACGGGCCTCACGTCGACGAGGGCCACGAGCGCCCGACCGGCGACGACGGTCCAGTGGTCGAGCTGGCGGCGATGGTAGTGCAGCCCGCGCAGCACGCCGGGGGCGGAGGTCGACAGGTTCGCCTGCACGAAATGGGCGTCCGGCAGGCCGGCCGCTTCCGGCCCCAGATCGCCAAAGGTGGAAGCGCGCCACAGCTCGGTAAAGGAACCGCGCCGGTCGACGATGCGACTCAACCGCCCGTATCGAACGCCCGCCAGGCGCGAGCGGGCCACCTCGGAACTCATCTCGATGGCTCCTGCATGGGCACTTCGGTCGTGAAGTATTCGGCCAGGGCCACCTGCCAGTCGCGCAGCGGCCCGCCGGGAAGTGGCGTGGCTTCCAGCACTCCCCAGCGGGGCGGCGTGGAGGGACGCGGCCACTCGCTCAGCGGCACCTCCCTGGTCGGTACCGTCACTCCGGCCAGGCGCAGGACCTCGCGTCCCCAGTCGGCCCGCGAGGCCCGGCCGCGGTTCACCACGTGGTGGATGCCACTGAGGCCGCGCGGCCCCAGCTTCGCGGCCAGGCCGAGGAGGCTCGCGATCGCCGCCGCCAGATCCACTGCGTACGTCGGTGTGCCGATCTCATCGGAGACCATCGCGAGCGTCCGGCCGTCGGCCCGAGCGGATCCGGCCGCCGCCAGGATCTTGTGGGGGAAGTCGTTTCCGGGAGGCCCGAAGAGCCACGCCGTCCTGACGATCGCCAGCGGCGGGATCGTGGCGGCGCGGGGGCCGGACGTGTCGAGCGCCGCCGCGGCGAAATCGTCGCCGCTGGCCCATAGGGCCGCCCTGGCAGCCCGCTCCCCGGCCAGCTTCGCCGCGCCATAGGAGTTGGCGGGGGCGGGCGAATCGGTCGGGCGGTAGGGCAGCCCGTCGGTGCGAAGCCCGTCGAACACCTCATTGCTGGAGATCAGCACGAGCGCGGTCTCATGCCTGGCGCAGGCCTGCGCCATCTCGCCGGCCGCCGTGCCGTTCCGGCGCAGCGCCAGGGCGGGATCGCGGGCGCAGCCGTCGACGTCGGTCCAGGCCGCCGCGTGAACGACGACATCCGGCCGGTTCCAGGCGACGAGCCGTTCGGCGGAATCGGGGTCGTCCAGGTCGTGCTCGGGGAGATCCCAGGCCAGGACGCCGGACACCGACGGCGTTCGCGACAGGACCTCGCGCAGGGCGCTGCCCAGCCTGCCGCCCGCTCCCGTGATCGCGACGCGCATCAGGGCAACTCCGTCCCGGCGGTCAACCGGCGTCTCGCGAGCCGGCCAGCCTGGTGGCGTACTGGCGCCGGTAGTAGTCCTCCCACTCGCCGGACTTGATCGGCCGCCACCACGCCTCGTGGGCACGGTACCAGTCGACCGTCGCAGCCAGCCCGATCTCGAACGGCATCCCGTTGCGCCAGCCCAGGGCGGCCAGCTTGTCGCCGTTCATGGCGTAGCGCCAGTCGTGGCCGGGCCGGTCCTCCACGCTGCGCACCAGCGACCAAGGCTTGCCGAGAAGCTGGAGGAGCGTGGCCACGACCTCGCGGTTGGCTCGCTCGTTGCCGCCGGGGATGTTGTAGACCTCGCCCGCCCGGCCGTGCTCCAGGACGTGGTCGATGGCCCCGGCATGGTCGGCCACGTACAGCCAGTCGCGGCGCTGCCGGCCGTCGCCATAGAGGGGCAGTCGCTGGTCGTCGATGGCATTGGTGACGAAGAGCGGGATCAGCTTCTCCGGATAGTGATAGGGCCCGTAGGTGTTGGAGCCGCGGGTTACGACCACGTCCAGCCCATACGTGCTGAAGTAGGAACGGGCGAGCAGCTCTCCCGCTGCCTTCGCGGCCGAGTACGGCGAGCGCGGCGCGAGGCGGTCCTCCTCCCTGCTCTCGCCGGTTTCGACGGAGCCGTAGACCTCGTCCGTGGACACCTGGAGCAGCCGCGGCGGCACCGCTCGCTCTCCCGCGCCGGCGCGGGCTTGCTCTCGACGGCACGCTTCGAGGAGTACGTGGACGCCCAGCACATCGGTCCGCAGGAAGTCGACGGGCTCCAGGATGGAGCGGTCCACGTGCGACTCGGCAGCGAAGTTGACGATGGCGTCCGCCTCGGCCGCCAGCGGTTCCACGACCGCGGCATCGGCGATGTCGCCGGCGACGAAGCGCAGTCGGGCGGCCTGCTCCGGGTCGGCCTCGACCGGGGCGAGGTTGGCCCGGTTTCCGGCGTAGGTCAGTTTGTCGAGGACTGTGATTCGCCTACCGTCGCGGCGGGCGAGAAGGTCGCGCACGAAGCACGAGCCGATGAAGCCCGCCCCGCCGGTGACGAGCAGGCGTCCGTAGCGGGGCGCGCGCTGGTCGGTCACGTCGTCGGCCGGGCCGGCGGTCCCGACAGCCGGCTGGCGCGGGATTCCTGCTCGGCCAGCTCGGCCGCCCGGATCAACGAGGTCACCGTTCCCGCGTCCGTCCACAGGCCCTCGAAGCGGCGAGCGAACAGCCTGTCGGGGAGGTAGTGGTTCAGGAGGTCGGTGATCTCGAGCTCCCCGCGGCGCGAAGGAACGAGCCGGTCCACGACGGCGAAAGCGTCGGGTCGCAAGAAGTAGACACCGATCGGTATGAGGTTGCTCTTCGGCTCGGCCGGCTTCTCTTCGAACCCTACGACGTTGCCCTGCGGGTCGAGCTCGGCCACGCCGAAGCGCTCCGGGTCGGCGACCTCGTACAGCAGCGTGCCGGCGCCCCACGGCCCGGTCTCGAACTCCCGGGCGATATCCGCCAGCGGAGGACCGAGCAGGACGTTGTCGCCGAGGACGCAGCAGAAGGAGTCGTCGCCGACGAAGTCGCGGGCCAAACCGATGGCCTGGGCGATCCCGCGCGCGCCGCGCTGATAGCGGTACGTGAGATCCAGGCCGAAGTGCTCGCCGTCCGCCAGCAGCTCGACCACGTCGCCGACGCTCTTGCCGCCGACCACGACCATGACCTCTCGGATTCCCATGCCGGCCAGCGTGGCGATCGGGTAGTAGATCATCGGCCGGTCGTAGATCGGCAGCAAATGCTTGTTCGTGACGATGGTGAGCGGAAACAGGCGGGTGGCCGTGCCTCCCGCCAGCACGAGACCCTTCACCGTGGCTCCCTGGGCATCCTGCGCGAGAGGGTAGCAGGTTCGGGCGTGACCTCGCCCGCGTCAATCAGTGGGGTGGCGGCGTGATCAGCCCCGCGGTCGGCGAGGGCGTGGGCGTGTTCGGCGTGGCCACCGGCGTCGGCTGGGCCGTGGGGCGGGAGCTGGAGGAGGGGCTCGGGCTCGGGCTGGAGCTGGGGCTGGCGCTCGGGCCCGGGCTGGCGAAGCCGCCCTGGTAGTTGGTGATGATCAGCACGAACTCGATGTTGGCCAGGTCCGCTGCCGGCTGCACGACGGCCGATTGGACGACCTGGTTGGGGTCCTTGGAGATACCGATGATCGTCCCGATCAGCAGGCCCGGTGGATACGGAGAACGGACGTCGCCGCCGGGCAGGACCATGCCCGCCGTGACCACGGCGGCGCCCTTGGTCAGCTTGTCGGTCGCGTTCACGTAGGACATCGCCAGCAACCCCCCGACTTGACCGGTGATCGTGCCCGTCGCGCCGGTATCGGCCTCGCGACCGATCACGACCGCCGAGCTGTCGTTGACCAGCAGGATGCCGGCGTCGTACTGCTCGACCCACTCGACGCGGCCGACCAGAGCCCCGCCGTCGTCCATCACCACCTGTCCCAGCGCCACACCGGCGGCTAGGCCCCTGTCGACCACCAGCGTTCGGGGGCGGACGTCGGAGATGTCGCGCACGACTACCCCGGCGATGATCGTGCTGTAGGGGGACAGGGCGGCCTCCTGGCTGACCCTGGTCCAATCGTCGTTCAGCAGGGAGATGGCCGGCATCCGTGCCAGCTCTTCCTTGAGCCTCTCGTTTTCCTGGCTCAGCTTCTCGTTTTGCTGGCGCAGGCTGTCGAGTTGGGTGATCGTGGACCAGTACGATGCGACCGTGTCCGCGGCGGAGTTGATCGCCAGCTCGACCGGGTTGAGCATGAAGTTGACGTCGGACTGGACGGTTCGCGCGAAGCGGGTCCCGGACGCGCCCATCATCCCGACGCTCATGGTCAGCAGCAGGCCGAAGACGAGCCACTGCCCGCGGGGAAGGCGATAACCCGAGCGGGTGTTCATCGGACCTGGGGGCCCGCGCGACCGATCAGCGAGGCGGCCGGGCGTACGTGTCCGCGACGAGAACCTCTTCCATGATGTCGAGCTCCTCGAGGACCACGCCCGTGCCCCTGACGACGCAGGTCAGCGGATCGTTGGCCACGTGGACGGGCATCTGCGTAGCTTCCGCGACGCGATGGTCCAGGCCGTTCAGCAGGGCGCCGCCGCCTGCCAGAACGATGCCCTGGTCCATGATGTCGGCGATCAGTTCCGGCGGCGTCTCTTCGATCGTGTCCTTGATGATGTCGATGATGAGCGCCATCGACGGCTCGATGGCCTCACGGATCTGCTCGCCTCCCACCTCGACGCTCCGTGGCAGGCCGGTCAGGAGGTCGCGGCCGCGGAGAGTGACCCGCTGGGCGTCCCACTCGCCCGGGCTGCAGGACCCGATCGAGATCTTGATGTCCTCGGCCGAGCGCTCGCCGAGGAAGAGGTTGTACTCGCGCCGCGCGTAGGCGACGATGTCGGTGTCCATCTCGTCGCCGCCGACGCGGATGCTGCGGCTGATGACGATGCCGCCCAGGCTGATGACGGCCACCTCGGTCGTGCCGCCGCCGATGTCGATGATCATGCTGCCCGTGGGCTCGTTGATCGGCAGGCCGGCGCCGATCGCGGCCGCCATCGGCTCTTCGATCAGGCCCGCCCAACGGGCCCCCGCGTTCATGGCCGCGTCGCGCACGGCGCGCTTCTCGACTTCGGTGACGCCCGACGGGATGCCGAGCAGCATCCGAGGCCGCGGCACCATGCCGATCCGGTCGTGGACCTTGTGCACGAAGTACTCGATCATCTGCTGCGTCACGTCGAAGTCGCTGATGACGCCATCGCGCAGCGGCCGGACGGCGATGATGGTGGCCGGCGTGCGGCCCACCATGCGCTTGGCCTCCGCGCCGACCGCGAGGACCTTCTTGGTCTTGGCCTCCATCGCGACGACGCTCGGCTCGCTGATGACGATGCCTCGATCTCGCACGTGCACCAGCGTGTTGGCCGTGCCCAGGTCGATTCCGATGTCGCGCGAGAAGAGGCCCAGCAGACTGTGGACGCCAAACATGATTCGAGGCGGTTCCTTCCTCGTAGTGCGGGTCCCCGCGATGGCGGGGAGCGGAGCTACCAGCTTGAGCGATCCAGGCGCCCGAGGGGGTCGCGTCGTCTCGGACTCTGGCGGCCCCCGTCATGGTGCGGGGACGTAGATCCGCCCGCTTTCACCCCGGGAAGCCCGTGCAGTATACCCGCATGGCCGTCGCAACGGCTGCGAGCGGCTAGATAGCTCACTCCCGCCTGCCGGGGTCGGCCGGGTCGCCTCGCCGCGGGGCAGGCCTACGACGGGCGATCGAAGGCGACGCCACGGTCGCGCAGCGAGACGAAGCCATCTCCGGCGACGATTAGGTGGTCCAGCAGCTGGATGTCCAGGAGGCGGCCCGCGGCCAGCGCCTCGGCCGTAAGACGGAGGTCGTCGGGGCTCGGCGTAGGGTCGCCCGACGGGTGGTTGTGGACGAGGATGAGACCCGCGGCGTTGAGGCGCACGGCGTCCCGAAACAGCTCTCCGATTCGAACCAGGCTGGACGAGACGTTGCCCTGGTAGACGGTGACTAGCCGCAGAACGGCGTTCCGCGTGTTCAACAGGACGACGCGCAACTCCTCCCGCTCGAGGAAGCCCATCTGCGGCACCAGCCGCTCGCCTACGTCGCGCGGCGCGCGCACGAGCCAGCGCCCCTGCGGCCAGTCCGCGACGAGACGCCGCCCCAGCTCGAATGCCGCGGCAAGCTGAGCCGCGCGCACCGGGCCGACGCCCGGCACCGCCTCCAGCTCGAAGTCGGTGGCTCGCGCCAGGCCCACCAGGCCTTCGTGGCGTCGGAGCGCATCCGAGGCGGCATCGACAGCCGTCGCTCCCCGAGTGCCCGATCCCCACAGCACCCCGATGAGCTCCGCCGCGCTCAGGGCCGCGGGGCCATGCATCGCCAGGCGCTCGCGCGGGCGTTCTCGCGGAACTACCTGGCCCAGGCCGCCGATTGGCCGCTCCGCTGGGCGGGTCCGGCGGCCGGCGCACCGTGGCGCACGGCCGGGCGGCGTTGACTCTCGGGGCTCCACGGATGGCGTCCTGCCGATGCGGGGCGGATGGGGCGGTCGGCGCGGGGCCCCCGGAGCCGTCTGACGGGAGCCCGCCGATTCCCCCCGCCATCGAGCTCCGGGAACGAGGCGCAGCCTAGACCGCGCCGCTTATCTGGGGCCCAACCGCGCCTTTACGCCGGCTTATTGCCCGGGAACGTAGTGGCTGGCCCACCAGACGAGCAGTATCAGGGCACCGTTGTAGGTCATGTGCAGGGCCGCAGAGGCGTAGATGGAGCGCCTTCTCGCATAGATCCAGGCCAGCCCCCAGGCGACCGGGATCCTCACGGCCACGGCGAGAAAGGCGGCTCGGATGAGGATGCTCAGGTCGAACTGACCGGGTATGTCGACATTGATGACATGGATGGCGGCGAAAAAGATGGCGGCGCGCATCACCGCGGACTGGCGCGTCAGCGACCTCGCCCAAACGTTCGTGGTGAAGCCTCGGAAGAAGATCTCCTCTCCGATGGGAGCCAGGATCGCGACGGACAGCAGGTTGATCCACAGATCCCAGTCGGTGGTGATGGGAATGGGGCTCTCGTAGCTCACGTTGTTCATGCCGAGCAGGGTTGTCAGCACTCCCGCGAGGATGAGCGTCACGATGAGGGCCGGGATCGCCAGGCCGAACCCAAGGGCGGCGTCGGCGATCAGGCGGCCCGCTTTCTGCCCACCCGTCTGCAGCGCTCCCACACCCCAGGCGGAGGGCTCGAACCAGTCGCTGGGGTCGAGCGCCAGGTGCCGGGGCCGCGCGATGTCCGACCAGGACAGCGCGCCCGGACGGACAGCGAGGAGGTGAACGACGCCGATATAGCCGGCCACGTTCACGAGCAGGACCAGCAGGGTAGAAGCCGAGGTTGGCGGCGTGAGCGCCAGGGCGTCGAGGGCAACGAGGAGCAGGAGGGCGGCCGCGTTGGACAGCGCCAGCCACGCCACCAGCCCAAGGAACGGCGACGCTCCAAAGTAGTCCTGCCAGCCATCCGCGCGACGCTGCGAGCCCTGGGCCAGGCCGGCGGCGACAGACCCGGCGCCTGTGGCCAGGAGAGAGATCTCGAGCAGCGCGACCGTAGCCAGGGGCCCGGCCCCTGCGGTCAGCCCGGCAAAGGCAGCCGCGAGGAGCGTTACCAGCAGGGCCAGGCCGCCGACGGTGAGAAGCCAGCCCGCAGCGTAGAGGCGTGGCGCCGCTCGGCCCGCGAGCGACGCGATCGGCCTCGCGGGCCTCACGGGATGGAATCGCCCGGGCGGCTCGAGAGTGCCCGGCTGGGCGGAGCCCCAGGGGGGTGCGTAGCCCGCTGCGCCGTATGACGTCGGGTACGGCCAGACAGGCGCCTGGCCGTATGCCGGTGGCCAGCCGTAGGCCGGAGGGGGCCAGCCGGGATTGGGTGGCCAGCCCGCGGCCGGAGGAGGCCAGCCGTGGGCCGGAGGGGGCCAGCCGGGATTGGGTGGCCAGCCCGCGGCCGGAGGTGGCCAGCCGTAGGCCGGAGGGGGCCAGCCGGGATTGGGTGGCCATCCCGCGGCCGGCGGTGCCCCGGAGGCCTGGGGCCAGCCCTGGCCCGGTGCCGAACCGTAGCCCCAGTTCACGAATCCCGGTTGCGGGTAGGACCAGGTTCCCGGGCCGGGAGGCGTCATCGGCATTTGCGCCGACTGTGTGACATCGGTTGGAAATGGCATCGCAGCCGGGCTCCGGCCGCTGTCCGGATTCGCTCCCAGGCTCGGCTCCTGGTTCCCCGCGGGTTCCGGCAGGATCGCGGCGGTCGGAGGCTGCGGGAGCCGCGACTCGCCTGCTTCGCTATTGGCCTGGTCGGGCGACCGCGCGAGCGGAGGCAAGCTCCCCGGCGCCTCGCCCGTGACGCCGTCGCGGAGCCGATCGTCTGACATCGGCTGCCGGCTCGGGTTGCTTTGCTCGGCCTTCAGTGGCCGGCGATCTGCTTGCCCGGAGTGATGCTACCCGCCGGGGTCATGGCTCCACGCAGGGAACCGGGCGCGGCTGTCGCTGCCGGAGCGGGTGCAGCCGCAGGCGAGCTCGCCGGCACCCTCTCTGCGACGGGCTCGGTGGCGGGACGCTCGAAGTCCTTTCCGCACCATGCGCACAGCGACCAGTCGAGACCGACCAGTCGCTCGCAGTTGGGACAGACCCTGTTCAGTCGCTGGCGGCACCAGGGACAGATGATCCATTCGGGGTCGACCCGCCGGTCGCAGCCGCGGCAGGTCCTGACCGCCTCGACCTCCGCCAGCAGAGCCTCCTCGGCAAGGTTCCGCTCGTATACGTCGCCGAGCCGCTCGGGAGGCCGAACGACCCGGTAGACGACGATTCCCAGGGGGAAGAAGAAGGGCAGGAACATGATGATGAGGCCCGTGGCCAGGAATGGGAGCACCGGGTTCTCGGTGCGGTCCCGCATGTCCCGGAACGCCCAGTAGGCCGCCACGATCCAGAGCAGGATCATGTAGCCGAAGGTGGCGTACAGAATCCCCTGGACGATCGCGTTCGCGAAGAACGCGCCCATCGCTCCGCTCAGTGCGCCCATGGGGTCAGTCATCGCCGCGTTCCGCTTTCTCCGATCCGCCCTTCAGGTGTCCGATCGCACAGCGAAGAGGTGATTAGAAGTTTATCAGGCCAGCCTTCGCCAACCGCCGCACGTGCGCCCTGTGACGGCCGATCGGATCGCTGGGTGACGCTCGGTCCGCGCTGGACCGGATCAGGTCCGTGGCTCGCCGGCGGGGAAGAAGAGCCCGACAATCGAGCCTGCCATCAGCAGGCCCGCAGCCAGCGCGAGCAGGCTGATACCGGACCCTGTCTCCCATGGCACCGTCCAGTACACGATCGTCACGCCGCCGTAGATGCCTGCCAGCATCATCGGCGCTACCACCTCGGTCAGCCGCCTGATGGTGCGAGCAAGACCGGGCATCAACTCCTCCACCTTGTCGCTTGCCAGGACCGACCCCATGAGGATCGCGGTGACGAGAAGGAGCGGCCAGCCGGCGGGCGTGTCGAGGGCCCAGGCGCCGGGTCTCGGGTTGCTGCCCATGACCCCGACTGCCATGCCGTTGCTGCCAGCCCAGGGGAGGAAGAAGCTCACTGCCCCAAGAGCTCCGCCGAGCGCGACCAGGGCAGTGGCAGCCAGCTGGGCCTTTGGCTCCGCTGAGATAGACGCAAGCCTGGCCGAAATCCGGGCCCAGGTCGTCACGGGCACATCGGATGGTGGCGACGTCGAGACCAGGACCAGGCCGCCAGAGGAGGCGGAGGCAGCTGCTGGGGCTTCAGCTGCGGGCGCGGTGATGGGGCGCGAGACGCCGGAGAGGGTCGGGGCCAGCGATGGCGCGCGCATCAGCACAGTCGGGGGCCGGTAGCCGCCGATCGAGCCGAGCGTCCGGTGCGCGGAGGAGGGGGTGAGATAGAGTGCCTCCTGGGGCTGGGGCTGGGGCTGGGGCTGGGGCTGGGGCTGGGCCGGTGCCGGCTCGGGAGCGAGAGCTGAATCGGCTCGAAGTGCTTCCACGCGGTAGGACCCGAACGCGCCCTCGGGTGGAAGATCGGCGTCGGCGAGGGAGTCGGCCTGAGCTGCGGCGAGCTTGACCGCAGCCGCCCTGGCGGCCGCCTTGCGAGCGGCCTCCGCGCCCGCCGCTGCCCTCGCCGCGGCGTCGCGAGCTGCCTGAGTATGGAGCGTTTCCAGGTCGACGGGCCCGCTCCCTGGAACGCGTACCAGCCCGGTCGCATGGAGCTCGATCGGAGGGGTCGCCTCGGGCTCGGCTCCGGCCGCGCCGCAATGCGGACAGCGGCCGTCGCCCTGCGAAACCGGCCACGAACAGCTGTTGCAGACGATAACCTCGGCCATACGGATCCTCGCTTCGAGGCCGCGGATCGGTTCGACCCCGCACGTCCGAGGTTCCCGCTCCATCGAGGGTCGGGTCAATCCCCCGTTCTCTCTTCGGTCGCGCCCGATAGTCCCAACCCGTCCCGATCGTCGGCAGCCGGGATCGCCGGGTATCGAGCCGCCAGGGCATCGGCAACCTCGTGGCTGAAAGCGGCGCTGCGCCACGCTGAGGTCACGGCCGATAGGCCGAGCGCAACTGCCCAGGCCAGCGCCAGCGCGATCGTGGCGAACACCAAGATGGCCGGCCGCAGGTCGAGCGCGGTGCCGAGGTCGCCGACGCCGAGCCTGACCGCGATCGGGCTGGCGTTGCGGGCCGCGATCCGGCACCAGTCGAAGGCCGTCGCGGTTGCGAACAGCGCCGCGACAGTCGCCGCGACGCCGGCGCCGTACGAGAGGACGGTCGTGAGCAGCGTCGAGAGCGGCCGGCGCACGACCTGCAGCGCTGCGCCCGCCAGCGACCGCCAGATGCCGCCGCCCGCGAGTATCTGGCGTCGGACAGCGATCGCGGCAATGGTCTCCGTTGCGAGCCAGACGACGGTCACGACCGCGACGGCGTCGGCGGCGGCGAGCGCTACGCGCAGCGGCAGCGGCTGAGCCAGGTCGGTCGGCGTGACCAGCTCGTTGTAGGTCGCCTGGAAGAAGCGTTCCGCGGCCCATGCCAGGGCGACCGCAAGCGGGACCGCGCACGCCGCCCGGATCGCCACCAGTCGGAGGATGAGCGGCCGGCCGGGCACGGCAAGCCGCCCGCGAGTCGAGCCGGTCGTGTCGAGTGCCATCTCCACCAGCCAGACGTCGACGAGCGCTCCGACCACACCGGCGGCTACCAGCCAGGCCGCGACGCCTAGCACTGCCAGCAGGGCCACTTCGATCAGCCACGGCGTGGGCTGGCCGGCGATCGAGATGGCTCGCACCCCGGTAATCTGGGCCAGGCCGATGACCGACGGCAGGACGACCGCCGGCAACGCCAGCACGACGATCCCGCCGCGCACGAGGAATCCCGTCACGGCGACGAGCGGCACCTGACGGCCTGACAGACCGAAGGCGACCGCCCCTGACAGGCGCTGGGCCGACAGGCGCTGGGCCCGATCGGCCCTCCGTGTTCGGGCCTGCTCCCCGACCGGCAGGTTCACCGAGTTATTGTCCGGATGGCGCCGGCGTGCCTAGCATGGTCTGGAGCTGCGCGAGGATCTGGCCGACGATGTTCATCTCTTGCTGGTAGGTGGCCAGATCGCCGTTACGAAGGGCCTGCTGGGCCGCCTCGTAGTGCTGGTTGGCCTCGGCGATCAACTGTTGGGCCGTGCCGCTCAGAGTGAAGCTCGGGCCCGCAGTCGGTGTGCTGCCCGGCGTCGAAATGACGCTCGGGCTGGGCGAGGCTCCGGATGTGGTCCCGGGCGATGGCGAGGCGCCCGGCGACTGGCCGCCGCCGCTGACGAGCGAGGTCAGCGCCGCCTGCAGCGTATCGCCCCAGACGATCTGGCTGGGCGTGGCCACGATCACTTTCTGCAGCACCGGCAGCGGGTTGGTGTTGGACGACATGTACACTGGCTGCACGTACAGGATCGATGTCTGGAGCGGCACGACGAGCAGGTTGCCCATGATCACCGTGCTGCCCTGTTGCGACCACAGCGTGACCTGCTGGCTTATGACCGGGTTCTGGAGAATCAGGGCGCTCATCTGAGCCGGCCCGTAGATCGTTGAGTTGCTCGGGAAGTCGTAGACGGTGACCTGGCCGTACGTTGCCGGGTCGTTGTGCGCGGCCACCCAGGAGATCATGTTGGGACGGCCGTTTGGCACCATGGGCTGCAGCAGCAGGAACTCCGAGTTGCTTACGCCCGTCTGGCCTGGGTCCTGCATCTCGACGTAGTAGGCCTCCAGCCCCAGCTGCTGCGGGCCGTTGCTGCCGCTCGAGCCGGAGTTGCGCGCCGCTTGCCAGACGTTGTTGCCCTGGTAGAAGACGCCTGGATCGGTGACGTGGTACTTCTGGAACTGGCTGGTCTGGGCATCGAACATGTCTTCGGGGTAGCGGAGGTGCGCTCGAAGGTCTGACGACATGTCCGAGAGCGGGTGGTAGACGGTCGGGAAGACGCCCTCCCAGGCTCGGATGATGGGGTCGTTCGGATCCGCGACGTAGAAGGTCATGGAGCCGTCGTAGGCGTTCATGACGACCTTGACGCTGTTGCGGATGTAGTTGAACGGGTCGCCCGCCAGGCCGGTGACCGTCGGGTCGCTGCCCGGGTCGAAGGTGTTGGCGTCGGGGAGATCGGCCGTGGTCGTGTAGGCGTCGAGAATGTAGTCGAGCTGGCCGGTCGAGGTCACCACCAGGTACGGGTCCATGTCGTAGCGCAGGTACGGCGCGATCTCTTGGACGCGATCCTCGATCGAGCGATTCATGAGCAGCTGGCTGTTGCCGTTCACCTGGTTGCTGATGAGCAGGTTGAGGTCGCCGAATCGGATGGCGAACAGCAGCTTGGTTAGCGGGGTGTCCAGCTTGATGCCGGTTGTACCGGTCCAAGTGGTGTACGCGTCGCCCGAGGCCGACGCCGACGGGTAGTCGAATTCCTGGGTCCCGCCGCCGACGATCACGTACTCGCTGGCCTGCGTGCCGAAGTAGATGCGCGGCTGTGTGATGACGGGGGCGCCGGGCGAGGAGACCGGTGGCACGTTCTGGATCACCAGTTCAGGGTTCGCGCTCTGGTTGGCGGAGCTACGTACGACCTCGTTGACCGGCAGCATGGCCAGTCCGATGCCGTGGGTGTAGACGAGGTGCAAGTTGACCCAGCTCGAGTTGCCGTTGTTGAGGTCGGCGACCTTGGACGGGTCGAGCTCGCGGCCGGCGAGCATCACCTGGCGCACGCACGGGGCCGGGTTGGGTGCGCAGGCCGCAGCGGACGTGAAGGTGTACCTGTCCGTGTCGACGTCGGCGAAGCTGTAGTAATTGCGCAGCAGCTGCATGTTGTCGAGCGTTGGCCCGAGCGGCCGGTAGTCCCAGAGTCGCAGGTTCTGGATCGTGGATTGCTCGTTGGCGAGCGAGGCCTGGGTGATCGACGTGCCGCCTTGATATGGGACGCTCGTCCAGCCGGTCAGGTTGAAGCCGAACCGGGTCATGTCGATGTTGTTCTGGATGTACGGCGTCTCCTGGGTCTGCTGGTTTGGATCCACTGCCAGCCGCTGGGTGATGAGCGGGTAGGCGAAGTCCAGCGCCACGTAGGCGCCCAGCCAGACGACGATCGTGAGGGTGAGCGGTACCCACCAGCGCGTCAGGCAGAAGACCAGGAAGAGGGTCCCGGCGAAGGCGGCCAGGATGGTCATGATGTTGATGGCCAGGAACTTGGCGTTGGCGTCGGTGTAGCTGACGCCCTGGAAGATGCCGCTCTGGTTGCTGTAGACGAGCGAATAGCGGTCCAGCTGGAAGCCGATGGCGATGGTGAACAGGAAGAGCACGACCAGGACGCCCACGTGGGCGCGTGCCGAGGTAGGCATGGAGGCCCCGGAGATGACGGCCACCAGGTAGCGAATCCCGACCAGCACGATCGCCACCAGGAAGAGCGTGTTCGCGAACGACTGGATCAGGCGGTAGAACGGCAGAGCGAAGACGTAGAAGCTCAGGTCCAGGTGGAACGACGGGTCGGTCTGGCCGAATGGCACCTGGTGGGCGAACAGCTGCACCGTCGTCCAGCTGCTGGCCATGAGCCCGCCGAGCCCCAGCGCGATCAGCGCTGCCACGCCCAGCAGGGTCCAGAAGACCGGGCGGGCGATGTTGGGGATCTCGATCGTCTCGTTGTGGCGAACGACGGGCCTGCGCGGCGGGCCGAACGGGCCGCCGCCGCCGTAACCGCTGTAGCGATCGATGTTGAAGCGGTCGAGGAAGTCGTCAAGGGAGAAGCGCCGCATCTCGCCCTTGGGGATGAACCTGCCGGACAGCCACACGTTCAGCCACAGGAAGAGGAACGTGGCCAGGGCGCCCAGGACGAACAGGCCCACCTGCGAGCCGACGCGGGTCCAGAAGACGTTGGCGTAGCCGATGCTCTGGAACCAGATGGCATCGGTCCACAGGCCAACGCCGACGGATAGGAAGACAGGGAGCGCCAGCAGGACAACCAGGGTGACGATACCCGCGACGACCCAGCCGCGGCTGATGTGGATCTGCGGCATGTCGCCGTCAGAACCCCCGGATCGGAATCCGCGCGGCCTGCGGTAGTCGCCGCCTCGGAAGCCGCCCTGGCCTTCGTCGTCTCGCTCGGCTCCGTTGTCGGAATTGGCTCCGTTTGACGTCACGGGCGTGTCCTCCCTTGGGCCCTCGCCAGATCGGCGATCGGCCGGCCCGGAGCCCGACTCGGGAGTGGGCTGCTCCTCACCCTCGGGCTGGGGTTCGCCGGTCCGGGCCCGCTGCTCGGCCTGGCGCCGGCGCAGTTCGTCCAGGAAGTCATCGAACATGTTGCGCATACGCCGAGTCTAGCGAACCAGGGGAATACCACCAGGCTCGAAGGCCGGGCGATCGGGAGATTTCAGCCTGCCAGACGCAGGATCGCCTCGCGGAAAGCTCGGAGAACGGTCCCGGCAAGCTCGCTGTCACGCATGGTTGCGGCCCGAGCAGGCTCGAACCGGAAACCGGCGAGCACCGTGAGGGGTGCCGCCCACGGCCG
>Ga0187885_10000403_pt1 | contig 51823 bp, 50 predicted proteins | sample June2016WEW_20_1_3_FD_132970 | JGI IMG/M metagenome (GOLD analysis project Ga0187885, IMG submission 132970) | Peatland microbial communities from SPRUCE experiment site at the Marcell Experimental Forest, Minnesota, USA - June2016WEW_20_100 | ecosystem: Environmental > Terrestrial > Soil >...
AGGATCTGGGTCGAGGTGCGGTAGAAATCGCCTACGGCCCACTTCGCAGAACCTGGGACAATTAAGTGCCGCCCACGCTTGTTCTATGAAAGGGTCTATTTGGTTATGACCTGGACACTATGGGAATCATAGAGATGCATCAGAATCTCATATGCAATTCGCAAAAACCCCCGCTCACGTCAATTCTGCCTGCGCCGGAAACAATCGCCATCAACAGATGACTGACGCAAGCCTCATCGCACTGCCCCCAGTTTTATATTGTCTGCCGTGCGCGAGGTCCGTATGATGGAGCGGCCTAAACTACCATGAACCTGGCAGGCGCTCTTACACGATGGCCGGCCAAAATGCCTCGTTGGCAGGTGAAATCATGTCCGATGCTGTGGCACAAAAAGTACTCGCGGCAATTGCCCAAATGAAAAAAATTCCCCCCGAGACGATCGCACTGGATAGCTCACTCGAAGAACTTCGGATCGACTCGCTGGACGGGTTGAACCTTTTCTTCGACCTCGAAGAGGCCTTTGACATCAGTATTCCGGATGAAGCGGCCAAGAAAATGCAATCGGTGCGTCAGATCGTGGAAGGTCTCGATCAATTGATTGCTAATAAGAACGCGCCGAATCCCCTGGCCGCGAATCAGGACTGATCAGAAATCTCATGCCACGACGCCGAGTTGCGATCACCGGCTTTGGTGTCATTTCCGCAGTGGGCCGGAATAGTGCCGAGTTCTGGGCCGCCATTTCCCGGGGCATCTCGGGAATTGGTGCGATCGAAGTGATCGATCGGTCCCAGCTTCGCTTCCCGAATGCCGCGGAGGTTCACGGTTATCGCACCGAAGATTATTTTGCCAGTGAGCGCACCTCGTTGCTGGACCGGTTCGCTGAATTCGGATTGATTGCCACCCGCGAGGCAGTCCGGACGTCGTCGATCGAGTTCACCTCGGCAGCGCGGGAGCGGACGGCCATAGTGACCGGCTCGGCAATGGGAGGCCAGACAACAGAGGATATAGCCTTCTGGGACCTCTATCGCCTCCAGCGATCGCGTGTAAACCCGCTCAGCGTCCCGAAAATCATGACGAACGCGCTGGCCAGCCACATCTCGATGGAGTACGGCATCACTGGCCCCGCCTTTACGCTCTCCACAGCCTGCTCTTCATCCAATCATGCCATAGGCCATGCGTTCTGGATGGTACGGGAAGGCATGGTAGACCTTGCCCTGACCGGGGGCAGCGAAGCTCCCCTGAGCTTTGGCAACCTGAAGGCGTGGGAAGCCATGCGGGTGGTTTCGTCCGATACCTGCCGGCCTTTCTCCAAGAACCGCAGCGGCATGATCCTGGGTGAGGGCGGAGGCATGCTGGTCCTCGAGCCCTGGGATGCAGCTCGGGCCCGGGGCGCCGAGATCTTCGGTGAGATCGTTGGCTTCGGAATGTCGGCGGACGCTCATCACATCACCAGCCCCTCCGCGGATGGGGCGGGACGTGCCGTGAAGTCGGCATTGGCGGATGCTGGATTGGCGCCCGAGGCGATCGGGTATATTAACGCACACGGCACCGGCACTCTGGCAAACGACGCCACCGAAACCGCCGTAATCCGAAACGTCTTCGGAAAGCACGCGGACCGGCTGGCGGTCAGTTCCACGAAATCAATGCACGGACATGCGCTCGGAGCCGCCGGGGCACTGGAGGCGATCGCGACAATCCTGAGTCTGCGCAACGAAATCCTGCCGCCCACGGCGAACTTCGTCGAACCGGATCCTGCCTGTGATCTGGATGTGATCCCCAACATTCCCCGCACCGCTTCCTGTGAATACGCCCTCTCAAACTCCTTCGCCTTTGGCGGATTGAATGCCGTGCTCGCATTCCGGCGGCCTGCTGCCTGAAAATGAAAGCGAAGAATCCACTTAAGATTCACGCCGAATGTCTTCTGTTCCGTGCGGTAGTGGGCGGCATCGGATTCCTGCCGCGCCCGCTTGCCATCGGTTTGGGGCGCGGCCTGGCGCGCATCGCCTACGCAGTCATGGGCCATCTGCGGCATGTCGGCATGAAGAACCTGGGAATAGCTTTCCCTCAAATGAGCCGCCCTGAGCGGCTCATGATTCTCCGGAAGAGCTTTGACAGCCTTGGACGCCAGCTTGGGGAGTTCTGCAGGTTTCCACATGCCTCCAAGGAGAGTTTGCGACGAATTGTGGAGTATGATCCGGAAAGCGTGGCACGCCTGGAAGAAGCCGAGCGGCATGGGTGCGGAGTCCTCTTCGTTGCGGCGCACCTGGGAGCCTGGGAACTGCTTGCATTCGCCCATTCCGCACTCGTTCACCCGCTGAGTTTTCTGATCCGCCCGCTCGACAACCCTTTGATCGAGCGTGTGGTTCACTCGATGCGCACCCGATTTGGAAACCAGGCTCTTAGCAAGAAAGACGCCGGCTTAACCTGCATGCGGAAATTGAAACACGGCGGAACCTTGGGGATTCTGGCCGACCTGAATACTCTCCAGGAAGAGGGAATTTTCGTGCCATTTTTCGGAAAGCTCGCCTGCTCTAACGCCGCGGTTGCCGCGCTGGCTCTTGCCACCGGCGCTGCTGTTTTCCCTGCCTTCGCCCCCTGGGATCCTGTGCGCAAGAAATACATTTTCCTGGGTGGCCCTGTAATCGAGGTCTTGCGAACGGGCGACTTCGCGCGAGACTTGGGCGTGAACACTGCTCGTGTAGCACAGGCGATGGAGAATATCATCCGCAAGTATCCTGAGCAGTGGCTCTGGATCCATGATCGCTGGCACACCCGGCCACGACCGCAAGATCGAGTCTGCACCGACTTCCCTCACCTCTCTTTTTGACAAGCCGAACCACGCGAGAACGTGCAGGCCGCATCGGAGGAGCCTACAGAAGAAGAAAAATGATGAGGTTCACGGCAACTAATCCGGCCGGCACTAGTTTGGCAAGGTGTGGGTGGCCGCCTTTCCATCCGTGCCAGACCGCAGCCAGACAGAGCATGAGTAGAATCAGAACCGCACTGATGAGGAAACAGAACCCATAGCCCGCCTCCCGGCCCAGAATCATGGAGACCGGCGGTCGTCGAAGAACGCTAAATATGAGCAGCAGATGTGCGCAGTAGACCAGCAGCGACTCCTGGCCGGCAAGGCGAATTGCATTCGGCACCCATCCCAGCCTCTTCTCCATTGCATACAGTCCGGTGCAAAGAATCATGACGCATCCCAATCGGATGAGCACGTAAAGCGGGCTGATTTTGTAGAAATCGACATTCCAGGAATGGAAGAGCGGCATTCCGCGCGCGAGCAGCGCAGCGGCGATCGCCGCCGCGGCTAGCCAAAAGGAGCGGGCCATGAAGCGCTCGTCTACGCGCTTTTCTACCGCCTCCAGAAAGAGCATAGCAGCGCAGCTGCCCGCGGCAACGAAGCTGATCCAGGGGAAAATCGGGAAGAGAGACACGCCGTGAGGGTTCAAAAACATCGCCAGAGGCAGGGGCAGCCTCGTTGTGAAATCCTGCGCCCAGATCCAGGGGGTCAACAGCGTGGCGGCCACGCCGATCGTGGCGACCGCCCAGAAGTGCACCTTCGGTTTGCGAGTCAAAAAGATCAGTGCATCGATGACCAGCAACGAAACAACGATGCATTGCAGGACGTCGACCTGGAACGCTGATTTCCAGAACGCCTGATTTTGAGGAGCCAGATACCGGCTTAGGCCGAAGTGCGGCAAATGAAGGAAATAGGCAGCCAGCAGAATGAACCCCATCCGCCGGAGATGCTTCCTGAAAGCCGGCCCGCTATGGAGAAAATCTTCCCATTTGCGGCGAGCTTGAAGAATGAGCGAAAACCCCGAAGCAAAAAGAAAGGATGGCGCTACCAGCCCGTTCACGAAAGACAACCAGAAAAAAAATGCGCACTCGCGCGCGGACTTCGGCAGATAGGCATTGACCACGTGGGTTTCCACCATGACGATCAGTGCCAAGCCGCGCAGGAGGTCGACAAAGCCGAATCGCTGGCCTCCGCCAGATTTCGTGCCGCCCAAAGGTGCCGGTCGTCGCCCTGGGCCAGCTGCCGAGTTGGATTCCATAACTGCCGCTGTTGGTCGCATGTCAAATCGAGAGTGTGTGCTTTCGCTCATTTCGCAGACTACTCAATTTGAGATATCATTCCATCCGATTTCCCATGAAAGGACGGGCAGACGATGCTGGTGAGAATCGGTCTTATACAAATGTCCATGAGTCAGGAACCCGCTACCAATCTGGAAAAGGCAATGGATCGGATCCGTTCAGCAGCCGGCCAGGGCGCGCAGATCATCTGCCTGCCCGAACTGTTCGGGAACCTGTATTTTTGCCAGGTTGAGGACTACACCCATTTCGGCTTGGCCGAGGAGATTCCCGGTCCTACCACTACGCGCCTTGGCGCAATTGCACGAGAGCTCCAGGTTGTTCTGATTGTGCCGTTGTTTGAGTATCGTGCGGCGGGAGTCTATCACAACAGTGCGGCGGTAATCGATGCCGACGGAACGTATTTGGGGAAGTATCGAAAGATGCACATTCCCGATGACCCTCTCTATTACGAAAAATTTTATTTCACCCCCGGCGATCTGGGGTTCCAGGCCTGGGATACCCGCTACGGCCGCATCGGCGTCCTGATCTGCTGGGACCAATGGTATCCCGAGGCAGCCCGCCTGACGGCGCTACATGGCGCGAATGTCCTGTTCTACCCGACTGCAATCGGGTGGCATCCGAGTAAAAAGGAGGCCCTCGGCGCAGGCCAGCATTCTGCGTGGGAGACGATTCAACGCGGCCATGCAATCGCTAACGGCGTGTTTGTCGCGACCGTCAATCGTGTGGGACATGAGGGTGTGGCGCCTGAGGGGATCGAGTTCTGGGGCGCAAGCTTCGTGTGCGATCCCGGCGGGAATGTCCTGGCAAGAAGCTCGCACGTCCGGGAAGAGATCCTGGTCGCAGCATGTGATCTGCAACAGGTAGAAACGATGCGCACGCACTGGCCGTTCCTTCGTGATCGCCGTCTGGATGCCTATCAGGGCTTGACCAGCCGCTATCTGGATTAAAGCCGGAAATGATGCCGATGTGTTCCGAAAATAGGCGGAGCCTTTGGAGTGCAGCGGCATCACCTGCTCCTTACACGTAATTTTGTGGGTCTGAACATAAGCATAAAAAATGTGCCGACCCTTTGGGCCTCGCTGCTAACACCCCCTAGGCCCGGCCGTCAGGCCGGGATTAGGATGCGCCTCATCATCGAACACCGAAGGTGCGGCACAGCTGCGTTGGATTTCCAATCAGTCATGAAACCATTGTAGAATGGTGTGTACGAATCACGTTTTGATGCAGGCGCGCAAAGCGGCAGAAATCGGCGGATCGCTATGAACATGGGAAGTACCTTGTTGGATGCACTGTTGGGAGTAGATCCGGCGCGACCGGCATTGCTCGCACCTGGGGGTCCGGTTGTGAGCTATGGATCCCTGCAGGAGCAAGTGGCTGGATTGGCTCTTTTCCTGCAGCGGGCGGGGATCGCGCGCCACGACCGAATCGGCATCGTTCTGCCTAATGGCATCGACGCCGTGATCGCATTTTTTGCGGCGGCCGCCGCCGGAACCGCCGCACCCTTGAATCCAGGCTACAAGGTGGAAGAATTCCAGTACTATCTCGCCGACACTGGCGCCCGCGCTTTAATCGTGCCGGCGGGCGGCGCGGAGCTGGCACGGCAGGCGGTGAACCCCGGCATGTTTCTCGTCGAATCTACGATCGACGCCGGAGGCGCGGTAAAGTTTTCCACCACCGTTCCTTTGAAGGCCGACGCAGAACTAGATGTGCCCAGGGCGGAGGACGTGGCACTGGTTCTGCACACAAGCGGCACCACGAGCCGCCCCAAGCGCGTGCCGCTCACGCACGTGAATCTTCTGACTTCGGCGCGCAACGTCGCCCACTCTTATGCGCTCACGTCCGAAGATGTCGCCATGTGCGTCATGCCGCTGTTTCACGTGCATGGGCTGGTGGCTTCTGTTTTGGCTTCCCTGCTCGTCGGCTCTACCGTCGTGGTGACGCAGGGATTCAGTGCACTGTCCTTCTGGCCTGCGGTGCACGCTCACCGGGCGACCTGGTATTCCGCGGTTCCTGCAATCCATCAGATGCTCCTGGCGCGATCGCGCGAGGGAGTTCGTCCCTTGGGTTCCGAAGGGCTCCGCTTCATTCGCTCGTGCAGTTCGGCGCTGTCTCCCGCGCTCATGGCTGACCTTGAGACACGCTTCGGAGCGCCCGTGCTGGAAGCGTACGGAATGACCGAAGCTGCGCACCAGATTGCCACCAATCCGCTGCCGCCGGCTGAACGCAAAGCGGGAACCGTCGGGCTTGGCGCCAATGTCGAAGTCGGAATCATGGATAAGGAGGGACACCTGCTGTTGCCTGGAGCGCAGGGCGAGGTGGTCATCCGCGGCACGAACGTCATCGCCGGGTACGAAGACAACCCGCAGGCAAACGCGACCTCATTCACGAACGGCTGGTTTCGCACAGGAGATGAAGGGATCATAGACCGGCAGGGGTATGTCAAGCTCATCGGCCGCATCAAGGAGCTGATTGTGCGCGGCGGCGAGAAGATCTCTCCCCTCGAGATCGATCAGGTGCTTCAGCTGCATCCTGCCGTCGCGGAGGTTGCGACATTCGGCGTGCCTCACCGGGTTTACGGCGAAGAGGTCGAGGCTGCGGTTGAACTGACAGCGCCTGCCACCGAAGAAGAACTGCTCGCCTTCTGCCGTGAGCGCCTGGCGGATTTCAAGTGCCCCAAGAAAATCCATATCGTGGAGCGCATTCCGCGCACCGCCACAGGCAAAATCCAAAGGAAGACGGTGGCACAGAAGCTGGGATCATGAAATTTGCGATCGTGGGTGCCGGAGCCATCGGAGCTTATGTCGGCGCATGCCTCGCTGCCGGCGGAGATGAAGTCGCGCTCGTCGCGCGCGGACCGCATTTGGCAGCAATGCAGAAGCGAGGGGTGCGCGTTCGCCTGGAGACCGGCGAGACGCTGACCGCCCATCCGTATGCCACGGACAATCCTGCGGAGATCGGCACTGTGGATGTCGTCTTCCTGTCTGTTAAGGCTCAGAGTCTGAGAGCCGTGAGCCCCAGCCTCGCGCCCCTGCTCGGGCCTGAAACGCCGGTGGTGGCCGGGCAGAACGGCATTCCCTGGTGGTACTTCGAGAATTGGGGCGGTCCGTTGGCAGGCATCCACCTGCGAGCCGTGGATCCCGATGGGTTCCTTTCCACTGCAATTCCAGCGCAGCGCGTCATCGGGTGCGTCGTCTACTGCTCGGCCGTCATTGTCGCACCCGGAGTCATCGAACAGACGGAGGGGAATCGCTTCGCCATTGGCGAACTCTCCGGCGCCCGCAGCGAGCGGTGCCGGCGGATTGCGCGTGCATTCCAGAATGGTGGTCTGAAGTGCGCCGTGCGCAACCGGATCCGTCATGATGTCTGGGTAAAACTGATCGGCAACCTGGCATTCAATCCTATCAGCGCGCTCACGCGGGCCAATATGGAGGAAATTCTCCGCGATCCATACGCCTCCACGCTCGCACGCGCTATCATGGAAGAGGGCAGGGCGGTCGCGACCGCCTTCGGCATGGAGCTGGAGATCACTGTCGATCAGCGCCTGGCAGGCGCCGCGCGTGTTGGACCCCACAAAACCAGCAGTCTTCAGGACATCGAAATGGGACGATCCCTGGAGACGGAAGCTATCATGGGAGCCGTAGTGGAGTTGGCAGACAGGCTGGGAGTTCAGATTCCTCAGACCCGGGCTGTTTACGCGTGCGCGCGGCTCCTCGAACGCCGGCATCTTCACCATTCCGATTCTCAGAACCCATGAAGCGACCTGCCTCTCCTATGGTTTTGCGTGAAAATGTGCCTCTGGCGCCCTTCACCACTTTGGGTGTCGGAGGACCTGCGCGTTTTTTCGTCGAGGCAGAGGATGAAGTCCAGGTCGGGAATGCACTGGAGTTCGCATCGCTCCGGAATTTGCCTGTTTTCGTCCTGGGCGGAGGCAGCAACCTGGTGGTTGCGGATTCCGGGTTTCAAGGAATGGTTGTGAGAATTGCTCTGCGCGGCATTCGACAAGAAACTGCCGGCCGGATCGTCGCGGCTGCCGGTGAAGACTGGGACTCACTGGTGCGCCTATGCGTCGACCATGAACTGGCTGGAATCGAGTGTTTGAGCGGCATTCCGGGCACGGTGGGGGGCACGCCCGTTCAAAATGTGGGCGCGTATGGCCAGGAGGTGAGCGAAGTCATCGCCTCCGTTCGCGTCCTCGAACGCAAGACCCCAAAAACGCTGGATCTCGATAACGCCGCCTGCGGTTTTTCCTACCGGACGAGTCTCTTTAACGGTTCTGAACGCGATCGCTATGTTGTCCTGGCAGTCGCCTTCCAGTTGCATCCCGGCGCCGGCCCCCGAATCGCCTACCCCGAACTGCAGCGCCGCTTTGAAGGCAGAACCGTCAGACCCACGCTGGCTGATGTGCGCGCGGCCGTTTTGCGCATCAGGGAAGGCAAATCCATGGTCCTTCGTACCGGCGATCCGGACTCAAAGAGCACCGGCTCGTTTTTCAAGAATCCAATCGTGTCTGAATCCGACGCTCGGTTTGCAGAAGAAGCGGCCATGAGTCGCGCACCTTCGAAAGAATCCTCAAACATGCCCTGCTATCCGATGGGTGATGGCCGCGTTAAGTTGTCGGCCGCATGGCTGATCGAGCATGCGGGCTTCAGCAGGGGTTATTGCCGAGGACAAGCCGGCCTTTCCAGCAAACATGCCTTGGCGATCATCAACAGGGGCGGAGCGACCGCAGGCGAGATTCTGGCTCTTATGGCCGAAATACAGGCCGCGGTAGATGGTCTTTTTCACGTGAAGCTGGTCCCCGAGCCCGTTTTCGTCGGCTTCGCATAGCTGCCGGGATAAATGCCAAGACGGTATGATGTGCTTGGCGTCCTGGAGCAAAGACTGCGTGGATACCTCGAAGATGCTACTATTGAGAGAAGAGAATTTCATTTGAACTTTTTTCTTCAGCCGAGCGTTTCTATGCAAGTCTGCCCTCAGGAGGAGAACAAACTATGAAGAGCATCACCATCCTTGCGTTGGCTGCAATAATTGCAACTCTGGCAGCCGGAGTGCTTTTTGGACAGAACACCGATTTGAGCGGCACATGGGTCGGAGAGACCTCGGTTCCCAATTCCACGGATAAGGACGGCATCAGCCTCGTTTTGAAAAAGGACGGCGCCTCCTATTCAGGCACCATGACCGATTCCATGGGCATGGCCAGCGGAGTCAGTCTGGAAAATGTGAAGTTTGAGAACGGCACCCTGAGCTTCCAGTTCTATGCCGGCAGTTCTGATCAGGCCGTCAAGATCAGCACCACACTCAAGCTCAGCAACGACAAGCTCGTCGGCTCCTGGGTGTCGGACCAGGGCGACTCCAGCGCCCTGGAGCTGGTGAAAAAGAAATAGCCGGCTGCGGGAGAATCAAAGAGTTGATTTGCACGGCTTGAGTGGCACGGTTGCATCGCGGAGTATCGAGAGAGCGGACCAGGTAACAGACGGAGGTATTCGTGAAGAGACTGCTGGAAGTCTGTGTGGAATCGGTGGCAGGTGCGATCGCGGCACAGGATGGGGGTGCGGACCGCGTGGAACTGTGCGCGAACCTACTCGAAGGAGGAACTACCCCTAGTGCGGGATCTATCCAGCTGGCACGGAGCCGGCTGCATATAGGACTGCAAGTCATGATCCGGCCCAGGGGCGGCGATTTCTGCTACTCGGCAGTCGAGCTCGAAATCATGAAACGCGACATCGAGACTGCAAAGCAGGCAGGAGCCGACGGAGTCGTCATCGGAATATTGAAAGAAGACGGTTCTATCGATGCGCCTCGAACACGTGAGTTAGCCGTTCTGGCGCGACCGATGAACGTGACGTTTCATCGAGCCTTCGACATGTCGCGCGACCCCTACGAGGCGTTAGACACTTTGATTGGTATCGGCATTCATCGCATCCTGACTTCCGGGCAGGAGGCCAGCGCCTTGGAAGGCCTCGATTTGATCGCTGACCTCGTGCGCAAGTCCGGCGACCGCATCATCATCATGCCCGGCGGCGGCATTCACGAACGCAACTTTGCCAGGATCCTCGAAAAGAGCGGCGCGCGCGAGTTGCATGTCGCGGCGCTTGTGGATGTCGAAGGCCCGATGAAATTTCGCAACAGCCGGTGCTTCATGGGAGGCGAGTTGAGGCCGCCTGAATTCAGCGTGACCACAACCGATGCCGCGCGTGTCCGGACCTTCGTCAAAATGACCGAAATGAATATTCAGCGCTCATCCGGGTAATCTATGCTGTACATTGGGATCTGCGATAGGTAGCGTGACAGGCGCACTTCACGATGGCAGCTCGATGTTCGCAGAACCGAGGAGGTTAGCATGAAAAAGGGCTTGCTCATAGGTCTGGGAGTTCTTGTGGTTCTGGTGCTGTTTCCCGCACTCACCGTTCAAAGCACGTATAACGACATCGTCGCCAAGGAGCAGGCGGTCAATCAACAATGGAGCCAGGTCGAAAACGTATATCAGCGACGTGCGGATTTGATTCCCAACCTGGTCGCCACGGTAAAGGGTTATGCAGCGCATGAGAGCGAGGTGCTGGAGACCGTGACCGCCGCGCGCGCTTCTGTGGGCTCGATCCGCGCACAGGACATTCTGAACAATCCGGCGCAGTTTCAGAAGTTCCAGCAGACTGAAGCAGGCATATCGGGCGCGCTCTCGCGACTCCTTGTGGTATCGGAGAACTATCCCAATTTGAAAGCAAACGAAAATTTTCTCGCGCTGCAGAGCCAGCTCGAGGGCACGGAGAATCGCATTACCGTGGAGCGCATGAGGTTCAACGAAACCGCTCAGGGCTACAATACGCGGATCAAGCAGTTCCCTGCCGTGATAGTCGCGCGATTCTTCGGATTCAGTGAGAAGCAATACTTCCAGAGCGCACCAGGGAGCGAAAAGGCGCCCGTCGTAAACTTCGGCAAATAGATTATGAGAAGAAACCGCCGCCTATTCTGGTTCTCTGTGGGCTTCTGCTCCTGGCTGCTGGCGGCCGGAGCATTTGCCCTCGACATTCCAAAGCTCCAGGCGAGAGTAACGGATCTGGCGGGAGTGCTGACACCAGAGCAGACTGCAAATCTCGAAGAAAAGCTCAGGCAATTCGAGATCTCGGATTCCACCCAAATCGCGGTCCTGCTCATTCCCAGCCTCGAAGGGGAAGCGCTCGAAGACTACTCCGTGCGCGTTGCCACTGCCTGGAGACTCGGCCAGAAAGGCAGGGACAACGGCGCGCTGCTGCTCATATCCATGAAGGAGCGCAAGATTCGAATCGAAGTCGGCTACGGTTTGGAAGCCACCCTGACCGACGCACTCTCCCAGAGGATAATCCAAAACGAAATTGTTCCCAGTTTCAGAGAGGGCAATTTTTATGAGGGCGTTGACGCCGGTGTAAACGGGATTTTGGCAGCCGTGCGTGGAACCTATCAAGGCTCGTCGCGGCCTGCGCACGGTTCACGGCCAGGTGGCGATTCCGGCGGCGTGTTTGGCTTGCTCGTGTTCTTGCTCGTCCCGCTGCTCTGGCTGCTGGCGTCGACCGGCAAGTGGGGAGGCGGGGTGTTGGGCGGAGGAGCAGGAATGTTCCTGGCGCATTCCTTGATCGGGTTCACTCTGCTGCCAATGCTTATCGGTGGTCTGGTGGGTGTGTTGTTTGGGGGTTGCCTGGGCGCCATCGTCAAGTCGGGCAGTCGATCGTCTACCTCCGGGCGCCACGGCGGATTTGGTGGCCCATTTTTTATGGGCGGCGGAAGATTTGGGGGTTTTGGCGGTGGCGGAGGTTTCGGAGGAGGGGGCTTCTCCGGCGGCGGCGGCGGCTTCGGCGGGGGTGGCTCGTCCGGAGGATGGTAAGAGAGCTTGGAGGTTCTTCGAGCACTTTGAGCCTTTGAGGTTTGCCTTCGGCATTACACTGTGCTACTAAACCGCGAATTGTTTGTGGGAAGGCAAAGGTCTTTAGCTGCCAAGTCGAAGACAAATTCGAAATTCGAGATTCCCAATCTCGAATTTCGAATCTCGAATCGTGAACCACGCCTAGAGGGCTGAGCGCTTATGCGTTTAAGTGTGGAAGATAAGAAGGCAATCGCCGACGCGATCAAAAGAGCCGAGCAGCTCACCTCGGGAGAAATTGTTTTTGCATTCTCGGATGCTTCGGGACATTACCTTCATGCGACGTTGCAGGCGGCTCTTGCCGGAACCGTCCTGGCCACGGCGCTCTATCTCGCACTGCCGATCCTGCACACCATCACTCTGGTTCTGTGGCTCGAGATTGTGGCCTTCGCCGTGTTTTATGCTGTCGTTCCGCGCCTCCCGATGCGCCGCTGGTTTATTCCCGCGCGCGAGATGGAGGAATGCGTTCACGACGCGGCATTCCGGGAGTTTTACGCCGGCGCGCTTTACAGGACGCGCGAGTCCAACGGTGTTTTAATCTACCTCTCCGACCTCGAACGGCGCGTCGTAGTTCTTGGCGACAAGGGCATCCACGAGAAGATGGGCGACACCCACTGGACTGGTGTCCGCGATGAAATCCTCCGCGGCATCAAGCAGGGCAAGGCCAGGGAAGGCATATGCGCTGCCGTGGAAACCTGCGGCCGTGCTTTGGCCGAGCATTTTCCACATCGACCAGATGACGTCAACGAACTTCCCGATGAAGTCATCGACCATACCCGCAAGCCTCGTCTGTAACAAGACAGTTTTTGCCGCCAAACAACCGACGCAGCGTTTCTATCACCGATTTTTTCACAGCTTCTCGTTGTTCGTTGCTGGTGAAACACGACCGCCGGCGCTCCGCCGACGGTTTTCTCCGAGACGGAGAAAGCAGTGTCCGCCTCGAGGAAAACGGTGTCCGTTGCGGAGATGATGTTTTCAGCCTCGGATACCATCTTCTCCACGACGGAAATGAACATTTCCAGGACCGAGACCGAGGTCCGCGGCCCGGAGATGATCATTTCCGAACCGCAGACTGAGGTCCCCAGGTCAGAGATGATCATTTCCGAATGCGAGACGATGATCTCCGGCTCCGAAATGATGATCTCCACTTTTGACATGATCAGCTCCGCTTTTGAAATGATCATTTCCGCCTACGAAAAGATCTTTTCAGCCTTCGAAATGATCATTTCGGTGACAAATACCATGGTCAAAATCGGGCGCCGATATAACCTCAATACACTCAATATTTAAATGTCGTCTTCGACCATGATCTTTGCGACTGAAATGATCATTTCAGTCATCGAAATGATCATTTCGCCGACGAAGATGATCGTCGAAGCAACGAACAAGATCGTCGATCTCACGAAGACCAGGGTCCTGACGACGGAGATGATCATTTCCGCAGCGAAGAAGATCATGTCGATCGTTGAATTGATCATCGCCGTCGCAAACATGATGGTATTCGTGATGCAAATCATCATTTCGTAGGCGAAGAAGGTACTCTCGATCGCCAAGATGATGATCTCCGCCGCAAAGATGATGCCCTCAGTCGCCAAGATGATGCTCTTTGTCGCGCCGACCGTGCCGTCCGCGAGACAGCCTGTGCACCATGGCACGGGTCGGACTTTCGCGCACACCGCAACCGGTGGATAGAGCTTCGCCAATCAGCTGGTTTCTTTTTGGAGCTTATAGGTAATCTGCTGTGATTTTTCTTGTCTTCAAAGAAAGGATAACTAGAGCTTTTCCCTTTTTCTTCAGATTTCCCATTCCTTCTTGCTAGAATATGACTCAGTGAATCTAAAGATTTAGGGCACGCATCGTACCCGCTACGGACAATTTGGAGCTACCGTTCGACGGTTTGCTGGAGACGCTCGAGCGGGACGATGTGCTTTGATCCGCAAACGCATTCTCAGATGTTGTCCATTAGAGGATTTTTCTATAAGGCTTGCGCTGGACCAAGGCCCGCGTGTTCACGGAACAAGGAACGCATTATTCTCTGCTGACTGACCGGATGGCTCTCGTATGGAAATCTCGGGCTTTGTGCCTCTCGGGTAAACCTCTGTCGGAAAGCTTCAAAATAAAACCAGGCTAACGGAGTACCTCAGATGTCTCCAGCCCGCTCGCATCATTATTAATTCGGGAAATTCACCATCAGATCCAGCTGACCAGCTACAACCCCACTGTATTTGCGCTCTAAAATTCCTGTCAAGCTTTTTTTTGTTTTTTCGCGATTACCACCGTCCCCCATGTTTTTCTGTCACAAATTAAACTTGTTCAAGATTGAACAACAGCGAACCGGAAGCGGGATCCTTGCTCAATCCCGGCGGAGTGGATCGATGCCTATCGACGTGGGGAGCGAGGGAGGTAACAACGAAACGCCTTCGGATCAAGATAGACCGAGACAAGCTTCATGCCTTCGTGAGCAAGAAGAATGGGCAACCTCCGCGCCGTGCGGACGCTTGGCCGAATCCCACAGTTGGAACCAAGTGGTCTTGCATTCCCTTTGCCCTCCTGTCGAAATCCCCTCTTTGAAGATCATAGGAAATCAGACGTCAATTCTCTCATTCTTAGTGTCGTCCAGGCATGGGGAAATACGGTGAGAACCAACTAAATCCAATGAAAACTGTTGAATCAGTAAGTGACGAATAGGAAAAACGAGCTGCATTTTGACTCGTGAGCCACGTGTTTTGCCTCGCTCACCACTTCCGTTATGGGGTGCTTATGTCAACTTCCGGGCAAGTCGATCCCGAAATGCAGCCGGAATCACGTTCCCGCGAGGATTGTAACCCCAAAAGGGCCGTCGGGATGCGGAGTTTTTCGACAACTCTTCCTATTGGCCGGAATAATTCCCCGGGTGATTTCCACCCCAAGTGCTGCTATCCTCCTCCTAGAAAAAGCGAATTACTATCATTCGATCGTCTGCCGGGCTGATGCCTGCCAGTTTCCCAGCCACCGAGAGTTGCCGGGTGGATCCCCAGGGTTCTTGCGAACACTTTTTGAGATAAGCCCTGGCGTTTACGGAAGAATGCCAGTCGTTCCGGAAGGCCGATTGGCTCCGGGAAAGGACAGTACCCAAGGAACCCAATGATGGGGGCAATGAACCATATCTCCGGCTGGTTGCGTTGCCTTTCCCAATTGTAGATGGTTGCCTCATCCACCCCGATTTGCCCCGCAACCTCTCTCTGAAGGAGTCCCAGGTCAAATCTCCTCTTGCGGATGTGATCTCCTAATGTATTGATTTCCTTAGGATACGCTTCGGGAAGAGGTTTTCGACCTTTCAGCGTCACACTGCAACATGGCAACGCAACGGTGGGAGTGCTCGTGCTCCCGGAATATGAAAAATGCAGGCGATATCAACGGCGGCTCCTGGTCGGGCAGAGCGGCCGCCCAGGCATTAAAATGCTCTTCCACTGCAGTTAAGCAGTTCTGCAGGGCGTAGATTAGAATCCCATAAGTAACTGCCTCTGCTGCAAAGCCAGATGATATTTCTGATGATCACGATGCATATAGATTCAGGACAAGCGGCGGATAGTACGAAACCACAAAAGATCATAGAAAAATCACAAGAAAATCATTGACACACCTTGTTATGAATTGTTATTAGCATTAGCGTCTTCTAAGGCGTCATTCTGAGAGCCATCCCCCAGCTCTCATAGAGGTTAGTGGCCTCTTTTGGGTCGTGAGCGGTCAGAACCGCAGGAGCCTGCGACAATCCTAGCCAGAAGTTGCAAGCCGCTGGGCATAAAGTCGCGGGTTTCCCAACCGCTCACCGCAGATCCTTCAGTTCGTGGAGGGAATTCCATGACCAATTCAAAAAAACCAAATGACTCAAGAGTTGTCCGTACCCGCTGTTATCAAGATCAAACCGACGAGTTGCTCGACGAGTGGTTTTCACTGCCGCCGCATGAACGCAACAGGAGATTCATAGATACTGCCGGCGCGGCCGGGATCGCGGGAGTCACGCGTCGGACCATCGAGGCGTGGATCGATGTGGGAGAAATCCGGGCGCTATGCATAGGCAGGAAACTTCACGTCGATCTGGAAACGCTGCACGAGCACATCCGGTCAGAAGTCTGCGCCTGGGCATCAGGCGAAGCCCGTCCTGCAAGTCGAGCTCAAACGCGCAATTCGCGCTAAACAAGTATTTGACGAATCTGACAAACCTCGCGAATCTGGCGAATCTGACGAATGACATCTGCTTAGCCGCATAGTAAGAATCCCGCGTCACGCACGCCACAGGATCATAAGGGAGTCGCTTCGCAATCCCGGCAAACCTGATGGCTTGTGCGAGCAAGATCCCAAGCTTGCGTTTTCACATTGTGTCTGATGCGGGAGACTTCATATGAGTCCAAAACAGCTGTACTCACAGAACAGAAAAGCCGTGTGGCCGATGGCAGCATTTCTTTTCCTCTGCACGATCGTCTTCGTGGTCGCGCAGACCTCAGGAGGGAAACCGTCCACCACGATAACGATCGATGGAGCGCAGACGCCCGAGCGCATCCCGGACTGGATTCTTTGGAGGGAACTGTTCAGAAGGGTCTCGATGTTTTCGGACCAGTCCGCCACACAGGGCAAAGAGATTTGGGTGGATAAGCTGCATCTGACGATGCCGCAGATGAACGAGCTGCTCCAGCGCGCTTCGGACCACCGCGATATGGACGCCGCAAAGAATGCCGCGGCTCAAAGCCTCAAGGCGTCGAAGGCGGAGACCAAGGATACGCTTCGCCTAAAATTGCGGCAGAGCCAGATGAATAAGGAAGTCCTGACGCTCCAGCTTCGCGACGGGCTGCGCGCCCGCATCGGCGAGGATGCCTTCAATAGGCTTCTGTCCTACGCCCGAATCAACATCGCGCCCACTATCAAGGTAGGCAAGATTGCGGTACCCAAGTGAAAATGGCCGGCCATCTCGGCTGTCTTGAGCGGCAAGTTGCGGGTCAGAAGTCACTCGTGATGCGCATTTGTGAGGAGGATTCAAATGAATAGAGGCGGATCGATGGAGACGAAATCAGCGAAGCTCATTTGGGGTGCTGTCTTATGCTTGTTTTGCTTGCTATCGTTTATGTTAAAGGCAAGCTACCCCGATGAATATTACTATCAGGACACCTATGATTTTGGATCGAGCCTGCAGCTCCTTTGGTCCTCAGTGGTCTATGCCCAATCTTGGACAAACATGCCTGGGGACGCAGAATACGACAGTGCGGCAGTCAGTGCTGCGCTCACACCTCCGGTCGGTAATCCCATCAATCTCAACTCAGGCTGCTGGTCGGGCGGCGGATATACCGGTGTAGACAGATACCAATCGATGGCCTTTGGAACCTGGAGTCTTCAGGCGACACACTATCTCGGTTGGGATGGTGATTGCTCCTTTGCGGCCGGAACCACGTCGGCAACCCTAAACATCTCCGGACCCTCCATTAATTATTTCTACTCGAGTCCCAGCCATTATGCCTTGCCAGGTTCAACGACTCTGTACTGGTCCACATCGAACGCCTCCAGCGCGACCATCAATGGCACGGCTGTGTCCGTTTCCGGCAGCATGGTTGTGAGCCCGAGCACGACGACCACGTACACGCTGATTGCATATAATTCCGGTTATTCGGCTCAAGCGAGCACAACGGTTGGGATTGACATGCCGCTATCCATGAACGGTCACCGCTACTCAGTACGGCACGAGAAGGGCACGCCTCCATTCTTCCCGTATACCAAGGCAGACAACGAAACCGTCAATGTGGCCAACGGTAACCTCTTCTTTACCGTGCCGCTCGTGAGCCGACCTGGACGCGCAGGGCTCGGCATCGATCTGAAGCTCGCCTACAATTCCAAGATCTGGGATTTCTACACGTATAACGCGACGATATACGCCACATTGGTTGAAGACAGTTCCTGGGTCGGGACAGGATGGACGCTTCTGGTCGGAAGGGTGATCGACGACTCGGCCAACGGCCGCTATTACATCACTCTATCGGACGGATCCAATCATGAACTGACCTATTACGGAGGGGCTTGGCGTTCGATGGATTCGACCTACATGATTTACGATCCCGTCGCCCACAAACTTACCTTGAAGGGTGGCACGAACTTGAGCTTCGGCTATCAAGACACCATCCACACCAACATCCGCTATGCGACGCGGGTTCAAGACGCAAACGGCAACTACCTTGACATCACCTACGCCGACAATGGCGGACGAATCAACACGATCCAGGACACGCTCGGGAACACCTACACGTTCCTGCTGAACTCACAGGGGCGGCTAGCGTATATTTCATACTTCAACACCAATGACACGACCCAGGCGACGAGTACGATCAGTCTTGAGTACCAGGGCCAATCGATCAGTTTTGGTTCCGGCGCCGCGACAGCATCCATCCCGACGCAGGAGCTCTTGACACAAGTGACATACATCACTGGCCTAAGATATACGTTCACGTATGGCGGCAGTGGAGAGGTAAGCCAGATAACGTACCCGACATTCGCGACCAGTCGCTATTTTTATCAAACCTTAACGGTTCTTGAGCGTTTGCTGAATCAAACGGTCCCTGACCATTATGTGTCGTCCCACGACCGTGGGGATTACACGCCGACCTGGACCTGGTACGGCAACCCCAACGGGGCCGCAGCCGCAAGCACCACCACGGTGACGATTCAGGGATCACAGCAGACATACTATTCCTATCTGATGGGCAAGTCCGGCTCGGCCTGGGCCGATGGCTTTGTTATCGACACAAAATATGCGGATTCCCCCTGGCCGGGGTTCACTCCCGAATCGCAGCAGGACTGGACCCAGGACGACACCCAACTCTCGACCATCGAAAACCCCAGGGTGAGTTGGATTAAGCAGGTGAACACAGACGCGCAGAATCCGCAATCGCAGACCGTTGTGCGCAAAGAGTTCACCTACGCTTCGAGCAGTGACTACAGCGGGAACCTAAAGGAGATCAGGGAGTATTCGTACAGCGGCACGTTGCGCCGCAGGACCGATCTCAATTACGCTCACGAATCCAGCGGTTCCTACGTGTCGCTGAACATCCTGGATCGGGTCACCGACACGCTGATCTACGACGGCTCCAGCAACCTGATATCAAAAACGAGCACGGCCTACGATTCCACCACTCTGGTTTCGTCGAGCGCCAACGCAACCCGGCACGATACTTCCTTTGGCACGAGCTATCTGACAAGAGGATTGCCGACGAGCGTCAGCCGATGGTACAACATCGCCCAGAACTTGTCCGTCGTAGCCTCGACCCGATACGACGAGTTTGGAAATCCCCGGCAGGTGACCGATCCCCGGTCCTACACGACCTACACGGACTACTGGCTAACCTCGGCTGACAACGCCTATGCCTTCCCTTTGCGGATGACCAATGCCAAGGGACACGTCAGCAGCGCTACATACAGCTACAAAAGCGGCGCCGTCCTCACCCAAACAGACCCGAACAGCATGGTCACGACCACAACCTATGACAGCCTCGACCGCCCGACGGATATCAGCAAGACAAGCGGCGCCCATAAGACCATCACTTACGTCCAGGATCCGTATTACGGACACCCTCCCTACGCCACAGTGAGGCAATACCTGACGGCCAATACCTATACCGAGGAGCGATCAGACCTCGACGAAATGGGCCGGCTGTCGACGCAAACGCTGACGGATTCCTCTAGCGGCAACATTCAACAGGATCTGCACTACGACGCGCGCGGCGCGGTCTCACAGATCTCGGCGCCGTATCGTTCGGGATCTCAGACTATCTATCAAACCAACTATCACGGCCAGTCTCCGTCGTATGAATACGCAACCTACGCCGATGGGACCACGGTGTCGTACACAAATTATCCCGGCGTGACAATGGTGAATTCGTCCAGCGGCGGCGTTCGTGACTATTGGTATCAAGAAGATCACAAAGTGTGGGCGGTGACCGTGCAGAATCCGAGCACCGCCGAGCTCAATGTCAACACGTACTACTCCTACGACGCCATGGGCAGGCTGACCGCCATAAGCCAGGGAATTCAGACGAGGTCGTTTACCTACGATAACCTCGGCCGGCTCCTTACGGAGACGCACCCAGAGAGCGGCACGACGAGCTACAGCTACGACGCGAACTCGAACATGGTCAGCAAGACGAACGCGCGCGGGATCCTGACGACGATTAGCTACGACGAGCTGAACAGGGTGACGCAGAAAAGTTACAGCGACGGCACGCCTTCGGTCACCTACTATTACGACACGCAGCCTTCGGGGAGCCCGATCGCCACGGTCAATCCCGTGGGACGCCTGACGGGCGTGACAAGAACGGTTTCGGGGATCACGGTGAGCAGCTACTACGCCTACTGCAGCTGCTCCTCGATCACCGAAGAGGCCACTGTCATTAACGATGGCACACCTCGAACCTATATTACCAACTACGCTTACAACTTAGCGGGGCAGCTCACCACTCTCACATATCCCAACGGCAAGATCGTTACCTATACGCTGGATGACAACGGACGGCAGACGAAGGTGTCGTCAACGTACAACAACCAGCCCTTCGATTACATTTACTCCGCTACCTACGGCGGTCCGGCCGGGCAGCTGACGCAAGTACAGTACCCGATCCTCTACTATGGAGGGCAGAGGGTCCAGACGCTCTACACGTACGCACCGGACTCGGGGTACCTGACGCACATGGAATCCTTTGAGCTGAATTTCGATTACAATTACGTGCCATTTGAGGGGCCGCTGATTCAAGACATCACGGATTGGGTTAACTTGAACCAAAGCCAGCACTACGAGTACGATCTGTGGCACCGTCTGACCGGCTACTGGCAGTCGCGTGACCGGGACGACGACAGTTCGAAGATACCGTTCGGGTACGACCTCTACAACAACGTTGCGTCGGTGGGGATAGACACGTTTACGGTGGCCGCCTCGACCAACCGGCTGACGAGCAGAACCTGGTATGGGGGCAACGAGAGCTTCGCGTACGACGCGGCCGGGAACATGACGACGATGGGGACCTTCGACGCCGAGAACCGGCTCATCCTGACCTCGCAGGGCGCGAGCTACGTGTACGACGGCAACGGTCGGCGGTTCCGCACCAACGACGGAAACGTGGTAAACTATGTGTATTCGTACACGGGCCAGCTGCTTACGGAGGATCGGATCACGGAATCAGCATCGAACAACTACATTTACTTCAACGGCCAGGTCGTGGCGATCCATCAACAGGACGATAGTGTCCTATTTTTGTTCAAGGACCATCTCGGATCGACGCGCTGGGTTGTGACGGTGTCGCTGTCGGTTTACAACTGGCAATCCCAAGGCAACTGGACGACGTGGTCAGGGGAGTACGTGTACGAGCCATTCGGCCATACCGGCAATTCCTCGCCCACACGGCTGATGTTCCAGGGCAAGGAGCGAAGCGGGGACCTGGACTACTACGGCGCCAGGTACTATGACAGTAGGACGATAGGAATCAGTTCCATGCGATGGATCTCGGCCGATTCGGTGACATCACGGATCTACGATCCCCCTTCGCTGAACAAATACACCTACGTCAGAAACGACCCGGTGAATCTCGTTGATCCGGATGGCAGAGAACCCTTTACGATACATGGTCCAACTACCTGGGCGCCTTATTGGGAGCCGGATCTCTTCAACACAAGCTTCGACGTGGGCTCAGTCATTGCAGACTTGTCGGGAATGATGCTTGAGAACTTGATTCACGCGCCGATCCGCGGAGGCGGGATTGATAGCGGAGACGACGGCGGCGAACCCGCTGCTTCCCAAAGCTTGCAGGCACTTCTCGCAAACAAAGCCCTACTCCAATCCGACCTAAGTTCGCGAACCGGTATTGCGGAGAGGAAAGGCGATTGCTACGACTTTCTGGTGAAGGTCATCAATCAGTTGAATAATAAGGGCTTACTCGCTGCCAATTTCACGGTTCAAAGTTTGATCGACAACGTCATGGCTGCTACCAAGATTCCCACTACTGTAGCAGCGCTCGGAGCAAATGCGCAGACAAACGGGAATACCATCAACATCGCCTCTGACCCCACTGAATCCGTCGGCAATGATTACATCTCAACGTTACTTCATGAGGGCTTTCACTTGCTCATGAGCGGGAACAACGCCCGAATAGATGATGATCACCTCATGCCCGCTACTTCCGCTGCAGATGGGACTCCCTACCAAGGTGGCGGCAGTTCGTGGTTCAACAAGCAGATGTTTGGACGGAACTGTGGTGGGGGAATATAACCTCAACGCGCACAGCCTCGGGCAAATACGGAGCTAAGTATCGTGAGAAGCTTTGTGGGTAAATCAAGCCGCCTAATATACTTCCTGGTCGTTTCATCCTTCGTCCCTTCATGTGGGGGGCGCCAGCCCCCAGCGACCGAAGGTTGCTGCGAAAACCTTCGAGCTGACCGAGTTCTTGATGAGCCACCGGTTCCCGACGAGTTGGAGACGGGCCGAGTTGACGTGGAATTGAGGTCGGATCACAAAGCAGTTGTCGCGACCGTTGGCGATCGCGACCACAAGAGGGCCTTCCTCTATTCTGCAGACGGAGGAGATACATGGCGTGTTGACAACTTCTATGAGCACCTTCGTTCTTGGCAGACTCAGCCTCTTAGAGAAGGTGAAATTCTGCCGTGGACCCCAAATCCTGCCGATGCTTCGGTCAAATATAGGACGATTTCTTTTCGCGAGAGGAAGTCATACGACGAGAGATCGACTGATGGTGGAAAGAGCTGGACACGAATGAAAGAAGCCCTTTTGGGCTACGGAACGAGAATGGTGCAAGGGGGGCTCATTTTTTATCACCCCCGTGATCCGCTAACCTTTTATATCGCTGGCGACCTGCCGGGCTGGCAATATGGAGGGGGAATGTTCGTTTCTGTCGATGGCGGAGATACGTTCAGGTTCATGTACGCGTCGGGTGGCATTGACACGCTGGCAATCAGCCAATCAAACCCGGCTGTGATGTACGGCGCCGGCTCCATGGGCAGCCTTCTCAAGAGCGTGGATGGTGGAAAAATTTGGGACCTTGTCGGCCAGAATGACTTGATCCGCAAGACACGCGTTCGCACAATGGCCGCAGAGACGAAGGCCATCGCCAAGCTGTTCGATGAATGGCCTACTGAAGTTGAGGGTATTGCGATCGATCCGGTTGATGTGAATCGCGTCTATGTGGCCACCAGCAAAGGTATTTTGCGTACTGAGAATGGCGGGGAGACTTGGTGCATCCTCATAAACACCGGAATAACTAAGGCACGTTCCGTCCATAGCATCGTAATCGTGCCCACCCAACCGAATGTGTTATTTGTCGGAACATACAAAGGGTTAATGCGTTCAGTGGACAGGGGCTGCCACTGGGAACAGATCGACGTCCTGTCAAGAGTCCAGAGATAGAAGGTAGCGGTGTCCCCACATGACTGGAAAATAGGAAAATAGGGGACGCTACCCTATTTATCTTGACATTGGGCGTGGCGTAGCTACCATGAGCTCATGCCGCGAATGGCAAGGGTCGTTGTGCCCGGACTTCCTCACCATCTGACGCAACGGGGCAATCGCCGTGAAGATGTGTTCTTCGACGATGGTGACCGTCAGCGCTATCTTCAGCTCCTCCTCGAATACTCGGCCAAGCATGGCCTGGCAACGCTGGCCTATTGTCTGATGACCGACCATGTCCACTTTGTCAGTGTGCCGGCTCGGGCCGATTCCCTCGCCCGCGTGTTTAAGCCTGTGGACCTGCGCTATGCCCAGCACGTCAATTGGGTTCAGGGAATAAGCGGCCGTTTGTGGCAAGGGCGTTATTATTCCTGCCCGCTGGATGAAGAGCATCTGTGGGCGGCGATGCGGTATGTGGAACGGAATCCCGTACGGGCAAGGCTGGTGCGGAAGGCAGAGCATTACCCGTGGAGCAGCGCCGCGGCTCATTGCGGCGGGCGCATCGATCCGGTTCTGGCGCCACTGCCGGAGCGAAGGTCGCCAGGGGCTGAGGACTGGGCTGCGTGGCTTGCGGAAAAGGAAGATGACAAGATGCTGCTCAGGCTCAGACTCTGCACGCGCACTGGACGGCCGATTGGCAGCAAGCAGTTTATTGCCAAGCTGGAGTCCAGGCTGGGCCGAAGACTGGAGGCAAGACCACTTGGCCGGCCGAGGAAGGTCAAGCCAAAATAGGTAGCGTCGCCATTTTCCCCGAGGATCCGCTCTCTTCGCCCGATCGGGCCGATGACGAAGAGGAAGAATGAAACAGCGTTCCAAAACGGATCTGGTTTCTTCTTTAGCTGCTACAATAGCGGCGAGGGTGTCAATATCATGAGTGCGGGGATCAAACTTCTTGATGTCGTGGCATTGATCGAGGCCCTGCGTGAGCGCAAGCTGCGGCGCGGGCAGGTCGGAACCGTCGTCCAGGAATTGGCTCCCGAGGTGTTTGAGATCGAGTTCACGGACAACGACGGTCGCGCCTTTGCCGGCCTGGCGCTGCAGGCAAGCCAGCTGCTGGTCCTGCATTACGAACCGGCCGAGACGGCCTGAACGCACTCAGTCGCAAAACGACTTCAACGGTTTCCTCTTTAGCTGCTACAATGGCCGTCGGCGGCTAAAGAATAAACGCGCACGGGGGGACCGAGCCGCATGCCGACGATACTTCTGATTCAGGGATGGCGGTTCTTCTTCTACGCCAACGAAGGCGATGAACCGATTCACATCCACGCGCGCAAGGCGGAAACCGAATGCAAGTACTGGCTGCGGCCCGACCTCTATGAGATCGAGGAGGCATGGTCCTATAACCTGACGCCGCGCCTGCGCCGGGAAGCGCGCAAGATCATTTTTGACCACTTTGACTTGATTGTGGGAGAATGGGAGAAGAGTTTTGGGGACAAAGGAAATGCAAGCAACTGAGCCGATCACAGCTACCGGCATCGAAGTGACCCCGGACGCGCTGATTCTGGTGCTTGGCCAGCGCCGCCTGCGGATTCCGTGGGAAGAATGCTCCAATACGCTGGCTGCCGCATCAGAGCAGGAGCGGCTGGTTGCGGAGCTGTCACCCGGTGGCTACGGGATCCACTGGCCACTGATTGATGAAGACCTATCGGTCAACGGCCTTCTCAAAAAACACGACTGAGCCGCCACGCCCTTCGGATTCCATCGGCAAAATGGAAAACAAGCTCATCTGCCGTTCTTTTTAGCTGCCACAATAGCCGCCGGCAGCTAAAGAAAAACCCATGGCTACGACCGAAGCGTTAACGGAAAACTCGCGTCAGGGGATCAACCTGAAAATACCACCTTGCATCGGGCTCGAGGGCGAGCTAAGCCGAAACCTGCGGCCGGGATGCGGGCATGCTTACGACGAAACCGCGGCGGGGATCGTTGTTTAGGTCAGAAACGATCCGGTAAATAGGATTGATCTGGACGGCAGAGATGATGAGTACGTGTCTGTTTCGATAAGTTACGAGGAAGTTACTGCCGGTTTGGCAGGGGGCACGCTTGGGAAGACTACATGGATGGTCGTGACGACAACATATTATTTCGATATCTATGGTTGGAACCCAGCAGCTGAAGGAGAAGGACCGTTCGGATACGTCGGAGGTGGCGTAGACGAACCGCAGGGAGGGGCCGGTGGGCCGCTGCCATCGCCAAGATCAGTAAATCCGTTCAAGGGCTTTTTGGTTGGGGCCAACGTCACATCCGATCAGCAATCCCAGTTCTATAACGCTTTCAATCTGGGGTTAAGTTTATTAACCGGGGACTGTGGGAAACTCCTAGGTTCGAAAGGCATTGACCCAACTAAAGCCCTCAATGCAACGACCTTCTTTTACCTGCCATTGACTGCTCCAAATGGTACGCAGGCAGATGTGAATCCCTTCACTCAACAAGTGTCGATCAATGCGTACGGAGATTTCTTTAACCCAACTAATGCCAATGGCCAGGACTTGACACAATTATTTGGAGGAAATAACCCCCTTGCCTTTCAGGCTTTTGTTATTTTGCACGAGCTGGGTCACATAACCGGCGCCCTTCTAGACGATGGCCAGTATGACCCAAACCACGATGACAATGAGAAAGCGAATAACAAGGCTATTTTTGAGAATTGTTTTAGTCATTAGGCATAGGAGATTGATCATGAGACTGTCGTTATCTCGGCTTCATTACCTCAAAGCCATCTTGCAGCTGATATGTTTTGCCGTAATGATGTCTTGGGGACAATCAAATGGTGCGATGTGTCAATCAATCGGTGCGCTCCGAGCGGTGATTGTGGACCTCTTTGGAAAACCTATAGAAGGCGCTACTGTTCTGCTAACGCCGATTCCTGCGACAACGGCCGCATTTCATGGCGAGTCGTCAAAGGATGGGATACTACGGATCAGCGGTTTACCTAAGGGCGATTACCTTCTCATAGTAACGGTCCAGGGTTTCCCCCAGAGGGCATTAAGAATAACCATCATCCAGGATCATGAGGTAAATGTCGGCAGGATAGTTATCGGTAACATGGACTGCTTCGCTCCAGGCACCTATTGTGACAGCTTTGGTCCTCCGTTATTCGCTCCGTTGCCGTGCTTGAAGAATGTCGATATTGTCAAGGAGATGCCTGGCCCGCAGCTCTACCTAAATCATAGTGAATTGGAACAGCGTGCAGTTCGAAAGGTTTTTCCCAAATGGCCCCCCAATACGCCGCAAGGGTATTGCATAAATGTTGCGATCATGATTGATAAAAACGGGAAGGTGCTGTGCGCCGGGCTAGATGGCGAATTTAAAGAAGGGATATCGGCTGACGCGATCCTCGCGGCAGCCAGAAGATGGAGATTTAAGCCGATCACCCGCGATGATGGGCAGGTGGTAGGGGCTCTTGGCAGGCTTCTCTTCATAACGCCAACGAAGAGCGAGAAATAATTCTACGTCGCATTTCTTCGGTGATCGCGAAAGGGAAAAAGCGGACGCAACACGTTTTTGAGCATCTCGGACCTTCCCCACGCATTTCCGGCACCCTCGGCGACCAGGCCCGGAGAATTGCCCTCTGAGCAGCCCGAGGAGGACCTGGACACCCACTTTTCACTTCGCACCCTTCGTGGGTGTCCAAATCTCTTTCTATGATGCGCCTCTGCTTGGGCGTGTACTCGTCGTCAGCTGCTGGAAACTTCGAGCGGTCGATCACCACTTGGGGAGTGACCACAATATGAGCAGCGCGAATCTTCACGTCCACAAGATCCCCTTCCGGCAAATCTAAGCGGCTGCGGATTTGGCTGGGCAGGGTAAGCTGGCCTTTTTTTGCATCTTGACAAGAGCCATAAAAAAAACTCCGTAAATTCTGAAAGTCGGAATTTCGAGGTTATGGTGCCTGTCCCCGAGATCTCCCGCCTTTCCATCACGCGACTCTGCAGGCACTGCGCGTCGGTTTCAACGTTAGCCGCACCCTGACACCCAGGCACGCCAGCATGTCGATCAGGGTGTCGGTGCTGAACAAGTCGATCCGGCCGCGAAGAAGGTCGCTCACTCGAGGCTGGGTTATGCTCAGCATCTTCGCCACGTCAGCCTGCCTGTATCCACCGGCCGCAATCTGTTTCTGAACCTGAATCATAAGATCCGCTCGGATCTTGAGGTGCTCCGATTCTTCCAGATCGAATCCGAGGTCACGGAAGACATTGCGGTTGGATCGAGTAATCCTGACACTCATAGTATGCCTGCTTTCATCGGGCGGGAATTTCGGGGACAGGCGCCATAACCTCGAAATTACTTGCGATTCGACGAACATGCTTTCCGTGATATTTCGAGGTTATGGCGCCTGTCCCCGAAACTTAGTCTTAACCTTCTCTTTGACCTTCTTCGTCTGGCTGTGGAGAAACTTCATCATCTCCTTATGAGTCTCGAATGGACCATAAACGCGCCCCTTTTTGAGATCTTCCTCGGACTTGGCCAAGCGCGCGTCTATAATGCGCCGCTGCTCCGGTGTGTACTCATCGTCAGCGGTTGGAAACTTTGAGCGGTCGATCACCACTTGGGGAGTAACCACAATATGAGCAGCGCGAATCTTCACATCCACAAAGTCCCCTTCTGCCAAACCTAGGCGCTTGCGGATTTGGCTGGGCAGGGTAAGCTGGCCTTTCTTTTGCATTTTGACAAGAGGCATAAAAACTCCGTTAATTCTGAAAGTCGGAATTTCCGACATCCAAAGCGAGCATAGCAATGTCGGTCAGAGCTGTCAATTCCCTGCTCAAGCGACGCCCAGGTCTTGAAGTCGCAAATTGCGACTTCAAAAAAACCACTTCCTCTCCGATGAACCGGAGCATAAAGTCCCCAGGGAAGCGGTCACGATTGCCTATGACCGCCGGCGTCGAGTTGCGTACAATCGAGGAAGAGTTGGCAAAGTAGAGGAGTGCCCGATTTCAGGCGAGTCCTGGAGAGTTATTTTGGAGCAATGATTCAACTTGCTGTGGTTCGACCCCGTTCCGTCGAAATCCGTTGCAAGGGGAGAGGCATAAATGGACGGTAGATGTCGGTCCGATATTAAGCCCGGAGCACGCGTCCGGATTGTCCAAAAGCAGGACCAGCACTGCGGGAAATTGGCAGAGGGAATCGTTCAGACCATTCTGACCAACTCCGCCACCCACCCGCACGGTATCAAAGTGCGCCTTGCGAGTGGAGAAGTGGGCCGCGTGAAGGAGATTGTGCCGGATCGATGATCCAGCGCGCGAAGGATTACTTGCGGGGCGAGGTCGGGGTCGGACCGTCTAGAATAGTTGTTCAATGTGGGGATGAGTCCTTTAAAGGAGGATGAAAGGCGCCTTTCAGCTTGGGGTGTTTTAATAATTTTATTGAGTTGCGGAGCATACAATGAGCAAGACGCTTGTCGGGGTGATGGGGCCCGGAGAGGGCGCTACGGACGATGACATCCGCTTAGCCTATGAACTTGGTAGATTGATTGCGCAACAGGGCTGGATCCTCGTCACGGGAGGGCGGCGAGTCGGAGTCATGGATGCTGCCAGTCGCGGCGCCAAGTCTGCACAAGGCATGGTTGTCGGGATCCTTCCGGGAATAGATGATGAAGAAATGTCGGCTGCGGTCGACATCCCGATCATTACCGGCATGAACGATGCGCGCAACAACATCAATGTCCTTTCCAGCCAGGTATTATTCTTCGTTGGCATGAGTGCCGGAACCGCATCCGAGCTGGCTCTTGCGCTGAAGTACAAGCAACCGGCAATCCTCGTTTGCCAGCCCGAGGATGTTGTTCACGTTTTTGCGGCGATGAGTTCTTCAATACTCGAGATCACTACCGATGCCGCCTCAGCTGTGGCATCGGCTAAGCGCGTCCTTGCGGGTGGCGAAGAAACTCCCTGAGTCACTCCCGGAATTGTCAAACCCTCAGCAATGTGCGGGAGGCACACTCCCGGTAACAGATCCGGCGGGCCTATCAGTTTAGAGACGTTGGACCATCTCGAAAACGGGCAAACATTTTGTCTTAATGATCAAGGAAGTGCTGCGGACTACTTCTTGCCTTTGGGAACCACAAAGCCAATCAGGTGGCGTCGTGAGCAGGCCGGGGTCATGAGCTTCTTGATGCAGGAAAAAATCTCTTGAATTCGGACGTCATGGGCAGAGTACTTCCGCTCCAAGTCCTCGAGTTTGCGGGCCAGATCCTTGTGAGTTGCCAGGAGCTCTCGAAGCCTGACGAATGCACGAACGACCTGGATGCTAGCGCCAACGGCAATGGGACTGCTAAGGACATTCGCAGCCATGATCGCCCCGTGTTCAGTAAAAGCGTATGGTAGTTTGCGGCGCCCGCCCCAACCCAAACTTGATGTCGCATTTTGCGACATCAAGTTTGCGAACTCCTCCGACGAGAGCACAAAAGCAAAATCTTCAGGGAAACGGTCACGGTTGCGGCGGATCTGCTCATTGAGACGCCTCGTCGAGACGCCGTAGAGCTTGGCGAGATCAGCATCAAGCATAACCTTCTGGCTGCGGATCAAATAAATCTCGTCCGCGATAGTTTCGACGGGGATCAGAATGTGGGATGACCTGTGTTGAGATTCTTGCTTCGGCATTGGGCAGAGTCTTAGATCAGAACGCGCTGATTCAGCAACCTGATGCAGAATCCCGGCACTGAAGTGCCGGGCTGTTTTCCCAGCGTCCCGTAGGTACGCAAAAGGGCCAAACTGCTGTTTGAGGTCGCAAATTGTGACCTCAAACTTGGATCACTTTTCTTCGGGAGGTGCAAATCCGATTTGCCGTTTTGGAGGAAGGGGCGCCGGTGTCATGAGATTTCGGATTGCATCAAAGACTACCTTGAACTGAGCGTCGTACTTATCTTCCATGGCGGCAAGCTTGCGGGCTAAGTCCTTGTGCGTGGCAAGAAGTTCGCGCAGTCTGACAAACGTCCGCATGATGGCGATGTTGACCTGGACGGCGCGCTTGCTGTTGAGAACGCTTGAAAGCATGGCCACGCCTTGCTCCGTAAAAGCGTAAGCAAGATACCGCCGGCCGCCACGACCAGGTTTTGAGGCGCCACTTTGTGATTCCAAGTTTGAGGTGCCAAAATGGATCCTCAAAAGTTTAGCCTCCTGGGCAGTCAACTGAAACATAAAGTCGTCTGGGAAGCGGTCTTGATTCCGTTTCACAGCCTGATTGAGCGCCTTAGTTTCAACTCCATAAAGCTGGGCGAGGTCACGGTCAAGCATCACCTTCTGACCCCGAATGAGGCAAATGCGGCGCTCAATCAGCTCCACTGGCATGGCAAGCTGATCGGGTGTCGATGGTGCAAGTTCTGTCTGCATAGGTTGGGCGAGTAAGGTCCAATTGTCAGAGCGCCAGGGGTCTTGAGCACGATTTCACAACGGTCCATGAGGTTCCGCACCGCGGAAGCGGAAGGTTTACGGGTCGATGATGCTTGTGATTTCGCGAAAACTCAGTTGAAGAGGCGGCAACAAACTTACTGCCATTTTGACCGCTTCTTTATCGTAATCGAGGCGGATGTTGTCCTTGACAGTCAGTTTCGATACACCCCAACTCGCGCCAGCCCCCATACCGGACAGACGCGCGACATAGACAGCTCCGGTCACGTGGCACGTCCCGCCGATGTCGAGTTCTCCTGAGCCAATTACCAGAATAAGGCCGCAAAATGTGAAGTTACCTGTGGCAGTGAATTTCCCCGTGACCACGAGCAGGCCGGCTCCGTCGAGGTTTCCGTCCACGGAGAGATCGCCATTCACGTAAGTCATTTTGGGAGTCTGACCCGGAGCGTTCTGCGGTTGAAAGGGATCATAATGGCCTAGCTGCGCCGGGGCTGCGCCCATCCACGTCTGAGATCCGAAATATGTGGAGTCGGCGAATCGCGGGACGGTTTGTGCCATGAAATTCGAGACGTATGCCCCGTCCAGGAGAAGTTTCTTATCCGCGTTCGTGCTGATTGTGGAGGTGATGTCGAGAACGGAAGGTTGTTTCCCTGTGCCCTGAATGTTCTGCCCCTGCTGTACAGTGAGATGTGCAGTGACCTGCTGGGCGGGGAAAACGCCGTCACTGTTATTCGTGTCAATCGTCGAGATTCCATAGCTGGCGGCGCCACCCTGGATCGAGAAGAGACTGCCGACGAACATATCCGCCGAGGAAGACTCGACGCCCGTCCCCTGCACCACCAGGGGTGAATCGAGTTCGAACATGGACATGTGTTTGAATCTCGCTTCGAAGACCACCAGCGAGTTTTTGCGCGCCCCACTCTGGGTTTCTTCCCTGAACGTTTGGGCAACTCCCATCGAGCGCACGATGATCTGGCCGTCACCGTCGTGGAACGGATCATTAGCGGGATCCGAGGCGATTTCGCTTGCTTCGCCGTTGTTGTCGGACACCTTGACAAAGTATCTGCTAACCACCACGGTGCCGACGCCGTACGGGTTTTTCACTGCTTGCGCAATGCCGAAACGCGGGATTAATTCCACCCCGTTGCCGGCCGCGTTTTCGCCCGTGCTCATGGTTCCATCGTCGGCAAGGCCCGCCAGCATCGCGCTGGGATCCTGGATATCGAGCATCCTGGCCACGGTCCAATCGATCGGAGTACGACTCGCCGCAGTTCTGGCGTGGGCAAGGTAACCGGCGCTCATGTCATGCTACCCGTCTGGTCCTTGCAGAAGATCGTCGAAGCGGAGACCCCTCATGAGCGCGCGCGCGTGACTCAAACCTGCCAGTGCCGCGGCACGCGCCTGTACATAACTTTCATAGTTGTCGCTGATGCGGACTTCCGCCGTTGCCGCCAGGCTGAGGTACAGTCCAAGGACTGAAAGCAGCGCGAGCGCAATCAACGCAATCAGGAGCGCAAAGCCTGATTCCCGCGAAAAGTTTTGCGGCTTCCAATCACGATTTACCCTCATGCCATGTCTCCTATTCACCCAGTGCATGGTGCACGACCGATGTTGTGTTTTGTCACTGCCATCCAGACAGTGGCAAACCCCGCGAGGGGCGGCATGCTACGGCCCGGGAGCGTGATCTCCATAAGCGCTAACTTAAGCCGCTTTTCCCACTTGAACCTGGACTTGGACGTTCTTGTGCTTGACAGATTTTCGCGAGCATCCTGCTTGCAAAACTTTGCTGCGCGCTTGATAGTCCACGGCCACGTCGAGGTTCAGGTCCAAGTCCAGGTCCAGGTCCGATAGCAAGCATATCTTTGCGCTTATGGACTCACGCCACTTCGGGGCTTGCCAGTGTCTGAACCACGGGTCTTGTCAGTTGTCTGCCAGAAGAGAGACGCCACTGTGACCAGAGGGCTGATTGCGATAGCCGTCCTAATTGCCCCTCGCGTATTCTTACAGTTTCAGCAAGGACAAAATTATTTCGCCCAAACTGAATGAATTGCGTAAAACCAAGAGATGAGACTTTGCCGGGGTCGTGCGGGAAATCCATTGGTCGAGAAATGTCTTTATGGTAAAGGATACACCGTGAAAAGCACGGACGAGTCCATCCAAGAGTTCGCCGCAAAGCTCCGGAAGGAGTTTTCGGGTGAGATTCACACGGACCGATTCACCCGCCTCCTGTACAGCACCGACGCGAGCATTTATCAGATTGAGCCCCTGGCTGTCGTGGTGCCGCGCGGGCGAGACGACGTGGCGGCGGCCGTTTTGCTGGCCTCTTATCACGGTTTGCCCGTTTTGCCGCGCGGGGGCGGAACCAGCCTGGCAGGACAGACCGTTGGCGCCGCGGTCGTGATCGACTTCTCCAAGTACATGAATCGGATTCTCGAGGTGAATCTCGAGGAGCGCTTCGCCCGCGTGGAACCTGGAATTATCCTCGACCAGCTCAACGCTCATTTGCAGAAGTCAGGCTGGCGATTTCCGCCCGATGTCGCGACCAGCAATCGTGCAACGCTAGGAGGAATGATCGGGAATAACTCCTCCGGGGCACATTCCATCCTGTACGGCATCACCGGCGATCATATCCGCGAGTTGCGGCTGGTGCTCTCCGATGGCGGCGAAGCTGGTTTTGCGGAAATGAGCGCTGAAGAGTTCCTGCGGAAAGGCGCGTCCGACAATTTCGAAGGGCGAATCTATCGCACCGTTCAGCAGTTGGTCGCCGAGAACCGGCAGGAAATCGACTCCCGCTATCCAAAGATCATGCGGCGCGTCGGAGGTTACAACCTCGACAAAGTGCTGGGAGTCGACGGCGGCAACCTCTGCCGCCTCATTGTTGGCAGCGAGGGCACACTGGCGACTTGCACGGAAGCGTGCGTTAATCTGACCCGTGATCCTCCCGTCAAGTCGCTGGCCATCGTCCATTTCTCAGACCTGGTTGCTGCCCTGGAAGCTCTCCAGGAGATTCTCGCGCTGCAGCCCGCGGCGGTTGAGCTTGTCGACAAAGTCCTGCTTGATCTTACGAGACTGCAACCCGCCTTCGCACGCAAGATGACGTTTGTGGAAGGTGATCCCGCGGCAATCCTGATCGTCGAGTTTTTCGGCGAGACCCCGGCGGAGGTCAGACAGAAGCTGTCGCAGCTCGAACAGCGACTCCGGACAATCGGCGTGGGCACCGCATGCCTGCGCGTAGAAGAGCCTGAGGCCCAGGCCAACGTTTGGGCGATTCGCAAGGCCGGCGTCGGGCTGCTCGCCAGCACCAGGGGAGACGCTAAATCCACGGCGTTCGTCGAGGATACGGCCGTGGCGCCCGAACATCTAGCAGAGTATGTACGGCGTTTCCGGAAAATCCTGGAGCGGCATCACACGAGCGCCGGCTTCTATGGACACGCCTCGGTCGGCTGCCTGCACATACGCCCGGTGATCAATCTCAAGGAACCGTCCGGCGTTCAGAAGATGGTGGACATCGCCGCGGCCGTAAAGGACCTGGTGATCGAGTTCAAGGGCGCCATGAGCGGCGAGCATGGCGACGGCATTGCCCGGAGCCACTGGAACCGCGAGTTGTTTGGCGACCGTCTTTACACTGCCTTCAAAGAGCTGAAGGCGGCCTTCGACCCTTCCGGCATCATGAACCCCGGGAAAATTGTCGACGGGCCTTCGATGACGAGCCACCTGCGAAACGAGCCGCAGCACGCCGGCGTCGAGATCAAGACGTACCTCGATTTTACACGCGAGGGTGGGCTCGTGCGCGCCGTCGAGCAATGCAACGGCATGGGCGTCTGCCGTAAGCTCGACACCGGCTCCATGTGCCCCTCATACATGGCGACTCGGGACGAGGAGCACTCAACCCGGGGCCGCGCCAACGCTTTGCGCGCGGCGCTGACTGGACGTCTCCCTCTCGAAGAGTTTTCGAGCGTGCGGATGCATGAAACCATGGATTTGTGTCTCTCATGCAAGGCCTGCAAAACCGAGTGTTCAGCAAATGTCGACATGGCGAAGCTCAAGTACGAGTTTCTGGCGCACTACTACGATCACCACGGAGTTCCGTTGCGCGCCCGGGTATTTGCCGACATCGCAGCACTCAGCCGCCTCGGGTCGGCAACAGCTCCGTTGTCGAACTGGGCAATGAGCTGGTCGCCTGTGAGTCGCGTATTGGTGCGTATTCTCGGCGTTCATCCTGATCGCAAGACGCCTCCTTTTGTGCGGCGGACGTTCCGGCATTGGTTGCGCAACCATCCGCCCCGCACGCTTCCGCCCTCATCTCCCAAGGTTGTCCTTTTCAACGACACCTTCACCAACTACAATGAGCCGTGGATTGGCATCGCTGCATTGCGATTACTGGAGAGCAGCGGGGCGCAGGTGTCGGTTCCGAAGGTCGTCTGCTGCGGAAGGCCCATGATTTCGCAGGGACTTCTCGCCAAGGCGAAAAAAATGGCGCGTACGAACGCCGCCCTGCTTGCTCCGGCAGCCGAGTCCGGCGCGTGGATCGTCGGCTGTGAGCCCAGTTGCATACTTACCTTGCGCGATGATTATCCGGATCTCCTGGGAACGAAAGAGGCCGCGGCACTCGCGGAGCGAGTCTTGTCGCTCGAAGAGTATTTGTGCCGCCGCATCGACGCCGGAGAATGGCAACCTGAGTTTTCGAGCGCGCAGCGGCCGGTCCTGCTGCACGGCCACTGCCATCAGAAGAGCCTGGTAGGATCAGGCCCTTCCTTGCGTCTGTTGAAGATGCCGCCGGGCTTCGTTGCGCAGGAAGTCGATTCGGGGTGCTGCGGCATGGCAGGCGCCTTTGGTTATGAGACAGAGCACTATGATCTGTCGTTACAGATCGGCGAGATGCGCCTTTTTCCGGCGATCCGGAGTTCTGCCGAGGACGCCCTGATTGTCGCATCCGGCACCTCCTGCCGCCAGCAAATCCGGCACGCGACCGGACGCGCGGCAGTGCATCTTGCCGAGGCCCTCGCGGGAGTCCTGGCCGGGAGTGAATTTGTCGGCAGTCATTGATATTTCTTAAGAACCGATGCTTGGAGACATAGTGAAAATGCACTTACTCTCATCGATGCCAAAGCGTAGCCAGAGGAAGAGCCTGGTTGCGCTCCTCCTATCGCTCGCCTTCCTCGCCTTGCTCCTTCAAACGGGATGCCTGCTCCACCCCTTCCACATCTTCAAGCATAAGCCTCGTCCGGCTCCGGTGATTCCACCGCCGGCACGCATCGCTCTGCTTCCGGTGAACCTTCCCAGTGACGACGCAAATCTGCGCTGGTATTCGTTTGGATCCGTGGTGCTGATGGACGAGGTCGCGCACACGGCGTCCGATTTGGAGCCAATTCCACTTTGGGAATCGATGCCGGTGACCATGCAGGCATTGGGGAATTCCCGTACTATCACAGCGGATATGGCTTCACAGATTGCGACGCGGCTGGCGGCAAAATGGGCATCCGCCGGAGACCTTCTTACGGCCGACAACAGTGTCACTCTCAGGCTGGACTTCATCCCCGCCCAGACAACCGTGGTCCCTTTCCGCTACGAGAAACCAGTCTCCGGCGATGTGCTCGCCGATCGTCTCACGGAGTCCTTCGATCAGTTTCTCCGCTACCTAATCGTCCGTCCGCTCAACATAGATGGAATCCGTCCCATTGAGGTTAAGACTCTGAAGGAAGTCGCCGAAGCGCTGGATGCGGAGTACGGTTGGTTCACCACCGCAAAACCCGGGGTGGCGGGAAAAGCAGTCGAGGACCTGCAGAAAGAAGCCCCTGGTCTCGCACGCCTTCTTTTCAGCCCCACACTTTATCCCAGCCTTGGTGCCATCAAGTAGCCGGGACCGCCGCCGGAACTTGTGTCGCGAGCTGAGGCGGCAATCAGGAAAGCCCCATGAGGGGTGGGCAACACCCTTCAGATTTCTTCGAGCGCGGGGCTGACGCGCATTGGTCGGTCGATCCTGCAAAGTGCGGGGATTTCGTCGCGCCCCTCAACCGCCAGAGCCGCCAGCCGCCTCGCCGTCGCGAAAGCGTGACCGAACCCGTGGCCCGTGTAGCCACCCGCAAAGTAGAGCCCCGACTCACCCGGCAGGGGGCCCACCAGCGGAAGCCCGTCAGGCGTGAATGCCATGATCCCGGACCAACGGTGCGTCACCGGCGCGGATTCAAGGTCGGGGAAATGACTGCGCGCAAACTCTTCGATGGCGTGTTGAATGCCCGCGGCAACTTCATCCAGCCAGCAGCCTTCTTCCATACCTCCAAGGCGTCCAAATCCGCCAAAAAGGTAGTAATCCCCCGATCGCCGCCAGTACTCGGCCCCATAGTTCCCGATGCATGCCATATCTGGGATCGCCGCCGCCGGCGCATGGATGGCACAGCACTGCCCGCGCACGGGCCGTAGCGGGATCCCGCCACGAAAAAACGGGAGCCACGCGTTGCAGGCCAGAAAGAGGAGGGGCGCCGAAGCGCTTCCATCTGTCGTCTGCACAACCCAGCGCAGGCCGTCCCGGGAAATGCTTTGCACGGAACTTCTCTCCAGAATGACGGCGCCGCCTCGTTCCGCGGCGCATGCCAGGCCTCGGACCAGCCGCACAGGATCCACTACGCCGTCACGAGGACAATGCATCCCTCCGAAGAAACCGCGCCCGCCCAAAGCCAGATTCATATTCCGAGCATCGAGAAATGAGCAAGGGAAACCGTCCTCCTGCATGAGCAAACAACTCTGCCGCAATTCTTCCTCTTCCTGGATGTCGGCGCCGACAGCGTAGCAGCCGCTGCGACGATAACCGCACTCGATGCCGTGATGGCGCACCAACTCGCCGACAAGATCCTGATTGTCCAAATGAAGGGACGTAATCGCGGCGGCCTCGCTCCGTCCCCAGAAAGCGACGCTGCGTGCATAGTGCTCGCCAAGGCCGCTGATCAGAAGCCCCATGTTCCGGCCGGTTGCGCCGCACGCGACCGATTCCGCCTCGAGGACCAGCGTACGCACTCTTAGTTCGGAAAGAAAATAGGCCAGCCCGATGCCTGTCATGCCCGCACCGAGGACGATAGCATCCGCTTCTTTCCGCCCGTCCAATCGGGGGCGCGAAACACTGGGGGTGTCCAGCCACAACGAAAGAGTCATCAGACTTCCGCCCATTTGCCGTTGCCTTCCCAAACCCGTACCGTGCAAGGCATGCTCAGCTGGACCTCCAGCTTCTGGTGGATCATCTCGCAGATGTTTTCAACCGAAGGATACTCGAGAAAATCGTTAAAGCACCGGTGATCATACATGCCGAGCGTCTCGCGCAGCAGGGCCTTTAGGTCGCCGAAGTCAAGAATCATACCCGTCTTGTTTTCGCCTTCGATAATGACTTCGACTCTGTAGGTGTGGCCATGCAGAATTCCGCATTTCTTATGCCCGGGCAAATAGTGAGCACAATCGATGTATTCGATGACTCCAAGTTTCATCGCCTGCCTCCTTTGCAGACAATATTATCAGACCTGTGCCCTCGTAACTGTTTAGCCACTTTTGAAAACCGAATTGCATAACCCAATGACAAGACAAACCTCGAAGACTCGAAGACTCTAAGAATCTCAAAGAGGCGTCGGTCTTTGCGGTTACTTTAGTGCAGAGGATGACTACCAGCGAAGGCCTCTGCGCGTTCAATGCAGGATACACAAGCGCCACAGGGCCGGTCCGCATTGTAGTAGCAGCTCCAGGTCAGTTCGAAGGGCACTCCGAGTTCGGAACCCAGGGCCACAATCTTGTTCTTTCCCATCCCGATGAGAGGATGAACGATCTCTGTCTGGATTTGCGCGTGGCTCCAGATCGCGAGTCCGAGAATCTCGTTAAGCTGGTCCCAAAAACTCTGTCCCGCGTCAGGGAAACTTTCGCGGTCGGTACGGTTATGGCCGCCGACGATGTAGCGCGCCCCCAGGATCTCAGCATGGTAACCGGCCAGGGCGTAGAAAATCAGGTTGCGCAGAGGAATGTAACCCTGGGGAGCGTTTTCCAGATAAGGGTTTGCCCTTTCGCTTGCCGGAATATCGGCGGCCTCGCGGATAAACGGAACTGGAACCACGATCTGGCTTTTGATGCCGGCATGCGCGCGCAAATCGCGACACGCTTTGCGCTCTCGCTCGGGACGCTCGTGGTATTCAAACTCGAGGGGGAAGACCTCCCAACTTCGCGAGCGCGCCCAGTACAAAGCCACCGCAGAATCCACACCTCCCGACAGGAGAACAATCGCTCGCAAACAACACCTCCACCAATTTCAATTAGGGACTGTCCCCTATTGAAGAAACGTCCATTGGGATCAAGTTGACATTATCACCTGTGTTTGCTAGATTTCGCAATTGGTCAGCGAACAGAATTTGCATTTCTTGCGTTACTTCCCGCCTCGCCCGGTCCCAGTTTTCCCACGGGAAATTCCGGAACAGAGCTTCGAGGCCGGACTGCTGCGAAAGTGGCGGAATTGGCAGACGCGCTGGACTTAGGATCCAGTCCCGCAAGGGGTGGGGGTTCAACTCCCCCCTTTCGCACCATGTGCGCCGGAAGGCTGCTCCAGATTTGCCGGAAGAGCCTCCAGAGCGCTAGAAAAGGAAACCCATACCCTTGAATCTGGAAATAGTCGACGTCAGCAGTTGCAAGAAAAACCTCATCGCAGAGGTGCCTGTCGAGCAGATAGAAGAAGAAATCGGGCAGCTCGCCAGGAAATATACCCAGGAGATCAAAGTGCCCGGATTTCGGCCCGGCAAGGTGCCTTTGGGTATAATCCGGCAACGATACGCCTCTGAATTGCGCGGCGAGGTAACCCAGGAGATCATCAGCCGCACCTGGAAGCAGGCCATCGCGGAGCGAGGGTTGGAACCTATAGCGGAACCCAAGGTCGAGAAAGTGGAAGCAGAGCCTGGTTCGCCGCTCAAGTTCGTGGTCTCCTTCGAAGTTTTGCCCAAAATAGAAGTTACTGATTATAAAGGTGTTACGATAACCATCCCCGCGCCGGTGATTCAGGATTCGGACGTGGAGGGCGCTTTGGAAAACCTCCGCCAGGAACACGCCCAGTACAGCCCCGTGGAAAACGGCGAAGTTCTCGACGGCCACTATGTCACCATTGCCCTTGACGGTGAGTTCGAAGGCGGCGGCAAGCCGATCCATGAGGAGGATGCCACACTGATCGTGGGTGCTCAGAGAACCAATCGCACATTTACCGAGAATCTCCTGGGAGCGCGTGTCGATGATACGCGTTCCTTCGATGTCACCTATCCGGCGGAGTACCGCCAGAAGCGGCTCGCCGGCAAGCGCGTGCACTACCATGTCAAGGTCAAGGAAATTAAAGAGAAACAGCTCGCTGAATTGACCGACGAATTTGCAGGCGAGATTGGCGCGGCCAATCTGGAGGAGTTGCGTGCCCGCATTCGGGATGAATTGGTAACGAAAGCCAGACAGACTGCCGAAGAGAAAGCGAGAGAATCAGCCTTGGATCAGATAGTCCAACGCCTCACGTTCGACGTGCCCGAGAGCATGGTCAAGGAAGAACTCGAGGAGCATGCCCGAGGGATCGCGGCAAACCTGGTCCAACAAGGCATCGATGTGAGCAAGACCTCCATCGATTGGAAAAAGGTATTTGACGAACAAAGACCCTTTGCCGAGCAGTCGGTGCGGCGGCGCATGGTGCTGGATGCGGTCGCTCGCCAGGAGAGCCTCGAAATAACGGATGCCGAGCTTGACGGCGAGTTCCAACAGATGGCGCAGAGAGGTGGGAAGTCGGCCGCCGTACTGCGGGCGCAATTCGAAAAGGATCAACGTCTTCAGGGATTTAGGATGTTTTTGCTGCAAAACAAGGCGCTTGATTTCATCTTCCGCAATGCTACTATTAGCGAGGGGTGAAGCATTGGCATTAATACCCATGGTAGTGGAGCAGACCAATCGGGGCGAACGCGCCTACGACATTTACTCCCGCCTTCTGAAAGACAATATCGTCTTCCTGGGCACGCCGATCGATGACAACGTTGCTAATGTCGTCACGGCGCAGATGCTGTTCCTCGAGGCCGAAGACCCGACCAGGGACATCTCGCTGTATATCAATTCTCCCGGGGGAGCCATCTCGGCCGGGATGGCGATCTACGACACCATGCAGTTTATCCGGCCGGATGTCACCACCATATGCATCGGTCAGGCTGCAAGCATGGCGGCGTTGCTACTGGCTGCCGGAGCGCCGGGGAAGCGCTTTGCGCTGCCCAATTCCAGGATTCTGATACATCAGCCCTCGATGAGCGGCCTCTCGGGCCAGGCGACCGATATCGACATCCATGCCAAGGAAATCATCAGGTTGCGCGAGTCCATGAATGTCATCCTGTCCCGACATACGCGGCAAACGGTGGAGAAAATCCAGGCTGATGTGGAACGCGATTACATCATGACGGCCGAGCAAGCCAAAGAGTACGGTATCGTTGATCAGGTCATCTCCAAGAAAGAGTAGCTGGAAGCAGTTCAAACCGGAGGAACCCGTTGAGAAAAGACGACGAGCGCGACGACATCCTGCGATGCTCATTTTGCTCGAAGAGCCAGAATGACGTAAAGAAGCTCATTGCAGGCCCCACAGTCTACATCTGCGATGAGTGCGTTGATGTCTGCAATGAGATCATCGCGGATGATGTTGTGACTTCACCCATCGGGGACAAACTTCCGAAGCCTTTGGAAATCAAAGAGTTCCTAGATCTTTACGTTATCGGCCAGGAACTCACCAAGAAGAAACTGGCGGTCGCGGTTTACAACCACTACAAACGGCTCGAGATTGCAAAAAAGCGCAGTGACCTGGAGCTGCAGAAGAGCAACGTGCTCTTGATCGGACCTACGGGCACTGGGAAAACGCTTCTCGCGCAGACGCTGGCCAAGATGTTGTCCGTCCCTTTTGCCATCGTGGATGCCACGACGTTGACGGAGGCAGGCTATGTGGGTGAGGATGTCGAAAACATCATCCTCAAACTCCTTCAGAATGCCGGCGGAGACAAGGAAAAGTGCCAGCAGGGCATAGTGTATATCGATGAGATCGATAAGATCGCGCGCAAGGACGAGAATCCTTCCATAACGCGCGATGTTTCGGGCGAGGGAGTGCAGCAGGCATTGCTCAAGATCCTGGAGGGGACGGTCGCCAACGTGCCCCCGCAGGGAGGTCGAAAGCATCCACACCAGGAGTTTATCCAGGTCGACACCACCAACATCCTGTTCATTTGCGGCGGCGCTTTCATAGGCCTCGAAAAAATCATCGAGCGGCGAGTAGGCAAGAAGAGCCTCGGCTTCCTGTCCGAAAAAACCACGAAGAACCGGAAACCGATTCCGCCGAACGTTCTGGATGTGACGCAGCCGCGCGACCTGATCAAGTTCGGCCTGATTCCGGAGTTCGTCGGACGACTGCCGGTAATCGGCTCCTTGTCCGAACTGGATCGCGCTGCCTTGATCGAGATATTGACCAAGCCGAAAAACGCTCTCGTGCGCCAATATCAGAAACTCTTCGATTTCGAAAACGTAAAGCTCAAATTCACGGACGACGCCATTGTCGCAATTGCCGAACAAGCCATGGAACGAAAGATGGGGGCGCGGGGATTGAAAATCATCCTCGAGGATCTTATGTTAGAAGTGATGTACGAGTTGCCGTCGCAGAAGAAGGTGAAGGAATTCATCGTCACTCGCGAAATGGTGGAAAACAAAGAGATCGTATTTACGCTGCTGGAAAAGGCCGGATAATTGAAAGCATGATAAACGAAGATCCCCCCAAGAGAACAGAACGCCTCCCCATGATCCCGATTCGGGACGTGGTTGTATTTCCCCACATGATGATTCCATTCGTGATCGGGCGCCCTTCCTCGATACGAGCGCTCGAATTTGCCCACGAGGGATCCAAGCGGGTGTTTCTTGCGACGCAGATCGACGCTTCGGTCGACGAGCCTAAGGCTAAGGATATCTACAGCGTGGGCACCGTTGCTAACATCGTCCAGAGCGTGAAGCTCTCCGACGGCAACATCAAAGTACTGGTCGAAGGCATCCAGCGCGTGCGGGCTCTGCGCCTGATCGACGAACCCGGCTTTTTCGTGGCGGACGTCGAGATTCTCGAGGAATCGTCGGTAGCCAGTGCGCGCACCAACATTTTGATCAAGCGGCTCCAGTCGGTATTCGAGCAGTTTTCCAAGCTCAGCCACAGCGTCAACTATGATGCAATCCTGAACGCGATGAAAACGCTGGATCCCTCGAAGCTGGCCGACAACATTTGCACCAATCTGCCGATCAGCGTCGAAGAAAAACAGCAGCTCCTCGAGACCGTCGATCTGGCCGAGCGCATCGAGAAGATCAACGAGATCATCGAGGTGGAGATCGAGAAAATCAAGGTGGATCGCAACATCCAGGGGCGTGTGAAGCGCCAGATGGAGCGGGCGCAAAAAGAGTATTACCTGAACGAGAAAATGAAGGCGATCCAGAAAGAACTGGGCCGCAAGGACGAAAAGACGGAGCTGGAGGATCTCAAGAAGCAGGTGGAAGCGGCCAAAATGCCGAAGGAAGCCCATGACAAGGCCATGAAGGAGATCCAGCGCCTTGAGATGATGCCGCCTATGTCGGCGGAGTCGAGCGTCTCGCGGACCTATCTGGACTGGCTCATCGCCATGCCCTGGAACAAGAAGTCAAAAGAGATCCGCGACATGCGCTGGTCCATGAAAGTCCTGGAGGAAGACCACTACGGGCTGGAGAAGGTCAAGGACCGCATTACAGAGTTTCTCGCCGTGCGCACGCTGCTTAAAAAGCCGCAGGGTACCATATTGTGTTTCGTCGGCCCGCCAGGCGTCGGCAAGACTTCTTTGGGCAAGTCAATCGCGCGCGCAACCGGGCGAAAGTTCGTGCGTTTGTCGCTGGGAGGCGTGCGGGACGAGGCGGAAATTCGCGGGCACCGGCGCACCTACATCGGAGCGCTTCCAGGGCAGATCATCCAGTACATGAAGAAGGCCGGCACGAAGAACCCGGTTTTCATGCTCGATGAAGTCGACAAGATGAGCATGGATTTTCGGGGCGATCCCTCGGCAGCCTTGCTGGAAGTGCTGGATCCCGAGCAGAACCACATGTTCGTCGACCACTATCTCGACACCGAGTTCGACCTCTCGATGGTCATGTTTATTGCTACTGCTAACGTGCTGCACACGATCCCACGGGCCTTGCAGGATCGCATGGAGGTCCTCCAACTCTCGGGATACACCGAACTGGAGAAGCTCCAGATCGCCAAGCGCTTCCTGGTCAAGAAACAGATGGAAGGCAATGGGCTGAAATCTGATCAGATCGAATTCACGGACGAGGGCCTGCTGGAGCTCACGCGCAAATATACCCGCGAGTCGGGCGTCAGAAATCTCGAGCGCGAGATAGCGAACGTCTGCCGCAAGACAGCGAAGAAGATCATCATCGCGGAATCCAGCCACGCGCGCATTACGCCGGAAGTGGTGGAGCAACTGCTCGGAAAGCCCAAGTTCCGGGAGCAAGTTGGGGTCGAAAGCAACCAGATCGGAGTCGCTACTGGGCTTGCCTGGACAGAGGTTGGCGGTGAAGTGCTCTTCACAGAAGCTTCCCTGATGGATGGTAAAGGACAGCTCATCATGACCGGCAAGCTGGGCGAGGTCATGCAGGAATCCGCGCGCGCCGCCATGTCCTTTGTGCGCACCCGTACCGCCCTCTATGGCATCAGCCGCGATTTTTACCGGAAAATGGATGTGCACATTCACATCCCGGAAGGAGCAATCCCCAAGGATGGCCCATCGGCAGGCATCACCATGGCGACGACGATCGTTTCCGTCCTCACTCGGATCCCGGTCCGTAACGATGTTGCCATGACGGGTGAAATCACTCTGCGCGGCAAAGTCCTCCCAATCGGAGGGGTGAAAGAAAAACTCCTGGCGGCGCACCGCGCCGGGATGAAGGAAGTCATTCTTCCCAGAGAGAACGAAAAGGATCTCCAGGACATCCCACAGGACATCCTGGATGCGATGAAGGTCAACCTCGTGGAAACCATGGACGAAGTTTTGCAGTTGGCACTCGAGCGAGTCCCTGTTCCCCAGGGGCAGGTTGCCGAATTGTCCGTCCGTCCAAACGAGAACATCGCACATTGATCGGTTTTGCCCGCCGATGCATCACTCATGAAGGCGGCAAGATCCTGCACGTTGGGTGTTGAACGCAGATACAGCTGAAATCGGGCTCTCCCGATTTGCCGGAATCACCGCAGCGGCGAAGAAGTCGTGAAGCAGACTCAGACAAAGTTCATGGCCAGCGCCTTCTCGGAGCACGAATTCCCGCGCCCCGAAATTCCCGAAGTCGCGCTGGCAGGCCGATCGAATGTCGGGAAATCGAGCCTGATCAACAGGCTCGTCGGAGTAAAGGGTTTGGCCCGGATCAGCTCAACGCCAGGCAAGACCCGTAGCATCAATTTTTATAGCTGTGACGGCTCCTTCTTACTGGTGGATCTACCCGGATTCGGGTTTGCAAAGGGGAAGGACGGCAGCCGGGAATGGAAGCGGTTGGTCGAACGTTACTTTGAGCGTGGTTCGGCCGTTGCCCTGGTGGTTCACCTGGTGGATGCACGCATGCCGCCCACGGCACTGGATCTTCAGTTTGCAGAATGGGTGCAGCACTTGCAGATTCCACGCCTTGTGGTGGCCACCAAAGCCGATAAGCTATCCGGCAACCAACGAGCCGCTCAATTGCGGTTGATTTGTGAAGCGTTACCTGAAGTGCCGGTGATCCTTTCTTCCGCGGTCACCGGGATAGGATGCAAGGAGATTTGGAACCGGGTGGTCGATGCCACCCAAATCGATAACCTGCGAGAGAAATCCCCGAGAGTTTAACTGAACCTTAACCTACCGGAGCCTCTCCCCCCTGGAGGGTAGTTATGCCTGAGACGACGCAACGTCGCAATCATGTCAACAATGCCAACGGCCGGGAAAACGGCCGCGAGAAAGAAAAGGAAAATGACCATCTCAATATTCGCGAACTGAAAGAGATGAACATTTCCGCGCTGACGCAGGTAGCCAAGGACCTTAACGTTCCCGGCTATACCGGAATGCGCAAGCAGGAGCTGATTTTCCAGATCCTGAAGGCGCAGACCGAGCAGAGCGGATTGATCTTCTCCGAAGGGGTCCTGGAGTGCCTGCCCGAGGGATTCGGTTTCCTTCGTGCCCCGGATTACAACTACTTGCCGGGGCCGGACGACATCTACGTTTCCCCTTCCCAGATCCGCAAGTTCGACTTGAGAACGGGAGACACGATTTCAGGCCAGATCCGGCCTCCCAAGGACGGTGAGCGATACTTCGCCTTGATCAAGGTCGAAGCCGTGAATTTCGAGCACCCCGATGCGGCCAAGGACAAGATTTTCTTCGATAACCTGACCCCGCTTTATCCGCATGAGGCGTTCAAGTTGGAGACCTCGACCGACAACCTCTCGGGACGCGTGATGGACATGCTGGCGCCCGTAGGAAAAGGCCAGCGCGGCCTGATCGTCTCCCCTCCACGCACCGGCAAAACCATGCTGCTGCAGTCAATCGCCAATTCGATTTCCAGGAATCACCCCGACGTCGTTCTCATCGTGCTCCTGATCGATGAACGCCCTGAAGAAGTGACCGACATGCAGCGTTCGGTCAAAGGCGAGGTGATCAGTTCCACCTTTGATGAGCCCGCCTCGCGCCATGTTCAGGTGGCGGAAATGGTGCTCGAGAAGGCCAAGCGCTTCGTTGAGCACAAACGCGACGTCGTGATCCTGCTCGACAGCATCACGCGCCTCGCCCGTGCCTACAACACCATCGTCCCTCCCAGCGGAAAGGTGCTGTCCGGCGGCGTCGACAGTAACGCTCTGCAGCGCCCCAAGCGCTTCTTTGGAGCGGCGCGCAACATCGAAGAGGGCGGCAGCCTGACCATCATCGCGACTGCCCTGATCGACACCGGTAGCCGCATGGACGACGTCATATTTGAAGAATTCAAGGGAACGGGCAACATGGAGCTGCATCTGGACCGGAAGCTGGTCGACCGTCGTGTCTTCCCTGCCATCGACATCAATAAGTCCGGCACCCGCAAGGAAGAGCTGCTACTTCCGTCTACAGATTTGAATCGGATCTGGATCCTGCGCAAAGTTCTGAATCCGCTCTCCGTCACCGAGAGCATGGAACTCCTGCTCGAAAAACTCTCGAAGACCAAGAGTAACGCCGACTTCCTCGGAGCCCTCTCCGGAGGGTAGGAGCCTGTCCGAGAATTACTTCCCGTTCAGCCGGCGGCAAAATGCCCCAATGCGGGAAACAAAATCACGCGCGCCCGTGCGCTTTTCCATTTCGGCCACGATCGCGCTGCCGACGACGGCGCCGTCGGCAACTTCCCATACCGCGCGCACCTGTTCCGGCTGCGAGATGCCGAAGCCGACCGCAATGGGAAGATGCGTGTGCGCGCGCACGCGCTGCACCGTGGGAAGCACGGATTCCGAGAGCTGCGCATTCGCTCCGGTGACGCCCGTGCGCGAAACCACATAAACGAATCCCCGGCAACACTCGACGATCTTTCCGATCCTCTCATCACTGCTTGTGGGCGCAGCCAGGAAAATAGCATCCAGACCGTGGCGGCCGAGACACGCGCAGTATTCGGTTCCCTCCTCCGGCGTCATGTCGGTCACGAGAACCCCGTCCATACCCGCCGCGCGGGCATCGTGCGCCAATTCTTCCAACCCGTATTGCAGGATCGGGTTGAAATAGCTGAAGAGGACCAGGGGGATCGAGCTTTCGCGCCGGATGGTCTTCACTGCCTCAAGATAATCACCGAGCCGGTAGCCGTTGCGCAGCGCCCGTTCCGAAGAGCGTTGAATGGTCGGTCCATCGGCGACCGGATCCGAGAACGGGATTCCCAGTTCTACTATGTCGGATCCGGCGCGCTCGAGTTCGGGAACCAGGCGCACCGTGGTTTCCAGGTCCGGATCGCCCGCGGTGATGAAGGGGATGAAAGCCTTCTCTCGCCGCCGGTTCAATTGCGCAAAAGTCGTCTCTATCGCACGCGCCATCTCGTGTCTCGCTATCCGTGAAATCCGTTGCTGTATTTACGAACCACAGTACCAGCCCTCGAAGGTTCAGCTTCCCGGGGATTCGCCAAGCATTTCGGACACCTGATTGACATCCTTGTCGCCGCGGCCGGAAAGATTGATCACGACCAGCGTGTCCCGATTCAATTCCGGCGCGCGACGAACCATTTCTGCAACGGCGTGCGCGCTCTCGAGCGCCGGTATGATCCCTTCAAGCCGGCTCAGCAGCTGAAACGCTTCCAGCGCCTCCTGGTCCGAGGCTGACGTGTACTCCACTCGCCCTTGGTCGTGCAGGTACGAATGCTCGGGTCCGACCGCCGGATAGTCAAGGCCTGCCGAAACGGAGTGAGTGCCGGCAATCTGTCCGTCCTCATCCTGCAGCACGAAACTCCGGGTGCCCTGGAGCACGCCTTCTTTGCCGCCCATAAAGCGGGCTGCGTGGTCACCGAGCGCGCTGCCGCGTCCGCCGGCTTCGACGCCGATCATGCGCACCGGCCGGTCAGCTAGAAAGTGATGGAACAACCCGATGGCGTTGCTCCCGCCGCCCACGCAGGCGACCAGAAGATCCGGCAGGCGTTTCTCAAGCGCCAGGATCTGAGTGCGCGTTTCCTTTCCGATCACGGATTGGAATTCGCGCACCATCCAGGGGTAGGGATGGGCTCCCAGGACGGACCCGAGCAGGTAATGAGTGTGCCGGACGTTGGTCACCCAATCGCGCATCGCCTGGTTGATCGCGTCCTTCAGTGTGCGGCTGCCCGCATCGACCGGGGTGACTTTGGCACCCAGCAGGCGCATGCGAAACACGTTGAGCGCTTGTCTGCGCATGTCTTCGGTTCCCATGTAGATTTCGCACTCCATGCCGAAGAGTGCGGCGACGGTCGCAGTCGCCACCCCGTGTTGCCCCGCACCCGTTTCCGCAATGATGCGTGTCTTGCCCATGCGGCGCGCCAGCAGAATCTGACCCAGGGCGTTGTTGATCTTGTGCGCCCCGGTATGATTGAGATCCTCGCGTTTGAGGTAGATGCGGCAGCGTCCAAGATGGCTTTCCAGCCGGCGGGCGCGCGTGAGGGGCGTCGGACGGCCGGAGTAGTTGTGCAACAGGTCTGCCAGCTCCGACTGAAATGATGAATCCTGAAGCGCGTCCCGGAAGGCTGCCTCCAGCTCCAACAGCGGATCCATCAAGGTTTCGGGAACAAACCTTCCTCCATAAGGACCGAAGTGACCGCGTTCGTCCGGAAGCTCGGAATACTCTGGACTGGAATTACTTTGTTGCATGAAGAACCTCGTCCATGAAGGCTGCCAGCTTGCCGGGATCTTTTTTCCCGGGGCGACTCTCGACGCCGCTGCAGACATCCACACCATAGGGCCGCACGACGCGAATCGCCTCCGTCACATTGACCGGGCTGAGCCCTCCCGCCAGAATGAATCTTTTCCCTGCTGGCAAGCAGCGCAAGAGCGACCAGTCGATGGCCTGCCCGGTGCCGCCGAACCGCTGATCGTCCTTCACATCCAACAGAATCGTCCGCACAGAGAAATTATCGAGGAGCGTGGGATCCCAATTCAAGCCAACGCCCACGGCCTTGATCAGAGGCCACGCTCCCAGATTGCCGCAGTATTCGGCCGATTCGTCTCCATGCAGCTGAATGACCTGCACGCCGGCGCCTCGTGCGGTCCTTTCCACTGCACACGGATCGGGGACGTTCACGAACACACCCACAGTCGTGGCAAATGGCGGCAGGCGGCGGATGATTTCGCGAGCGGCTGCGGAATCGATAAAACGCGGGCTCGGGGGAAAGAAATTAAACCCGAGTGCGTCGGCGCCCAGATCGAGCGCCATCACGGCATCCTCATGGTTCGTGATTCCGCAGACCTTGACTCTTACCCTCACAGATCAGACCTCGACCTAAGTACACGATTCCATAAATACAGTGACGAATTTATGAATCACAGTTCTCATTTTCTCGTCAGGGCCGACACAAAGCCCGCCAGCGCCTCGCCCGGCGAGGCCGCACGCATCAGAGTTTCGCCGATGAGGAAGCCCCGATAGCCGAGCCCCGCCATGGCAGCGACATCCGCGGGGGTGCGCAAGCCGCTTTCCGCCACCGCGATCACTTCGCGAGGGAAATGAGCTGCCAGACGCCGGCAGACATCGAGAGAAATCTCGAAGCTTTTCAAATCGCGGCTGTTCACTCCGATCAGCGTGGATCCCGCCTGGACCGCGCGTTCCAACTCCTCCTCGGAGTGCACTTCGACGAGAGCATCCATGCCCAGTTCCTCGGCATAGCTGCGCAAGTCGCTGAGCCGCGCTTCGTCCAGGAGCGCGGCAATCAAGAGCACGGCGTCGGCGCCGGCGTGGCGCGCCTCCAGGATCTGATACGGATCCACGATGAAGTCCTTGCGCAACAGCGGCACCTCCGTGTGCCAACGCAAAGATGCGAGGGTTTCCAGCTCGCCCTGAAAGAAGTTTGCTTCCGTTACGACAGAGATCGCCGCGGCCCCTGCCCGCTCATATTCTTCCGCAATGCGCAGGGAGTCAAAGTCCTGCCGAATTATGCCGGCGGACGGGGAAGCCTTCTTGATTTCCGCAATGATTCCCGGCCGGCGCTTCAGGCTACCCTTGAGCGACCGGACTTGGGGCGCCCTTGCGAGCGCCAGCTGGATCGATTCCGCGGGAAATTTGTTCTGCGCGCTCGCGATCTCCGGAATTCTGGCCGTCACAATCTGTTCGAGAATCGTTCCTCTGAGTTCCGGCGGCAGGCTGTATTTCACGGCAACGGATGTCATCGAAGATACCTCGTTTCAAGCGGTTCCGAGCAGCGTGATTTGTTGGGTCTGTCACCCTTTGCCCGTGACACGAAGTTCCGCAGGAGTTTCATTCCCTCGTCGGTCAGAATCGATTCAGGATGGAACTGGACCCCTTCGACGGAATACATCCGATGCCGCAACCCCATGATGATGTCGTCGGCGGTGCGTGCGGAGATCTCAAGGCAATCAGGCAGATCCCGGGAAGCGACAATGAGCGAGTGATAGCGTGTGCCCTGAAACGGGTTTGGCAGGCCGCTGAAAATCGTCCTCCCGTCATGAAGGATCTCGCTGGTCTTGCCGTGCATGAGGACTGGCGCAGGCACGATGCGCCCGCCGAAGGCCGCTCCGATCGCCTGATGGCCGAGACAGACTCCGAGGATGGGAACCCTGCCGGAAAACCTGCGGATCGCGTCCACGATGATCCCGGAATTTTCGGGCCGGCCGGGGCCGGGTGATATAACGATGGCCTCCGGGGCGAGAGCTTCGATTCCGGCCAGCCCGATGGCATCATTGCGCACGACCTTAAGATCCTCTCCCAGCTCGCCCAGATACTGGACCAGATTAAAGGTAAAGGAATCATAATTGTCGATGACAAGAATCATGGCCGGTCCGCCCCCTGACGCAGCCCCTGGTGCGCGAAGTCGACGGCGCGGAGAAGGGCGCGAGCCTTGTTCAGGGATTCCTCGCGCTCTCGAACAGGTTGGGAGTCCGCCACGATCCCTCCCCCAGCCTGGACATAGGCTGTTCCGTCCCGGATCACCAGGGTCCGCAGAGCGATGCATGTATCCAGGTTGCCGGAGAAATCGGCGTAGCCGACCGCGCCGCCGTAGACCCCTCTGCGGCATGGCTCAAGTTCCTCGATGATCTCCATGGCACGCACCTTGGGAGCACCCGAGACGGTGCCCGCGGGAAGACATGCCTCCAAGGCATGGAGACAGTCCAGGTCCTCGCGCAACCGTCCCTCGACGCTGCTCACGAGATGCATCACATGGCTGTACTTCTCGACGCGCATCAAGTCCGTGACCTTGACCGTACCGTAATCACAGACCCGGCCCAGATCGTTGCGCCCCAGATCCACGAGCATGACATGCTCGGCACGCTCCTTGGGGTCGGCGCGCAGTTCGCAGGCGAG
>Ga0187885_10000421_pt1 | contig 50866 bp, 44 predicted proteins | sample June2016WEW_20_1_3_FD_132970 | JGI IMG/M metagenome (GOLD analysis project Ga0187885, IMG submission 132970) | Peatland microbial communities from SPRUCE experiment site at the Marcell Experimental Forest, Minnesota, USA - June2016WEW_20_100 | ecosystem: Environmental > Terrestrial > Soil >...
ACCTTGTGTGCCACCCATCATAAATTTCACACCTGTTGCAATTGAACAAAATTTACCAATAATCAGGCGATCAGTTTCACTATCATTTCTATGATTATCTTGTTCATCAAGATACATTACACAGTCTTCAAAGGATTTACCGTGATAATAACCCGAGTAATAGGAATGATCTCCCACAATTATATGTTTTGCTTTTAGGTGATCTTTAATAATGATTGATTCTCTATAACTCTTAAAAATATTCATATTACCGTTGCTTGTTCCTTTAAGATTATTCTTATAAAGACCCAGAGCTAATGAACGTATGTTTTTGAGCTGCAGAGCTAAATAAGATATTTAATTTGTCTGTTATCATAGTATATTCGTGTTATGTAAAATACTCTATTAGTGTCGTCTCAGTAAAACCGGAGAGAGTGGGATTCTAATTGACACTTTAACATATTGATATATAAAGAATTTTTAATGCCAATCCACACGAATACCCCATAAATATACCCCTAAAATTATAGGGCTGGCGAAGGAACCAAATCATAAGTATTTCAAGATATTTTTAGATATTGTTAATTTAGACTAAATCTGGCACTCACTAGATATTTGCTTTGCTGATTTGGTTTTAATAAATGTTTCATTGATGTTCTTAAGATGAAATACAAGTTCATCTTCATTAGATGGTAAACAGGAAAAACCGTTTTTAATATAAAAATTTTTTGCTAGTTGATGTTTTGGATGAGTTACTACGAATACAGCGCCTAGTCCTTTTGAAAGTTCATTTGCTTTCATTAATGCTACATATAACAGCTCGGAACCGCGTAAGATTGATTGGTTTTTATTTTTTGCCAACCTACCCAATAAAATAGCTGGTGTTAAAGGATATTTTTGCTTATCCTTTCTCAATGACAGATCAATTGAAGCGGTAATTAAAGTGTGGGCGTTTAATGTAAAATACCCGTAAATGGTTTTTAGTTCTTTATTATGTTTATCTTCTGCAATTACGTAAACTTGAGCGTATTTATCTTTAACATCTTGGTTGGCTCTTTTTGATAAATACTCATTTAAGATTGGATCGCCACAATCAAAACCTATTCGATCGTGCTTCTTACCGTCTAGAAATTCAACGATCAACATCTACAACCCTTTAATCTTACCTTTTACTGAAACGGCAGCATTCTTTAAAGATGGAGGTGTTTTTGTGGGCCTACGTTCTAATTCAGATAAAAATTTAAGATCTTCATTCGTAATAAAAGTTGCACTATCTTGCAAGATTTTGGCAATGTGTTTGTTATGTACCGAGTGTTTTATGATTATGGATAAAATATCCAATAATTCTAGTGGCACTATACCTACGTATGGTTTATTATGCCTAGTCAGAATATAACTTTCTTTATTATACCTAACTTTATTAGCTATTTCGGTAAAATCACCGCGGATTTGTTCCGAACTTACAGTTTTCATGTTTTTTACACCCAGGTAATTTTTTTTGCTTACTGAGTAAACATAGCATAAACTTTAAAGTCTTGCAATACTTTAAAGTTTTTTAAATGAAAGAATTTAATAATATTGGATCAAAAATGAAAGAATTTTTTAGAAAATTACAAAATATTAATTATCTTCCTAAACCATACGAATCTTACACTACTTTATCTTTGTGGAACGATCCATATATTTCTAAAAAAATGCTTGAAGCTCACTTAAACGACAAAAATGATATTGCTTCTAGAAATAAAATCATGCTAAATAAAACAGTTGAATTTATTGCTAGACGTTTTGGTATTAATGAAGGAATAGATATTTGTGATTTTGGGTGTGGTCCTGGGTTGTATACCTCTCAATTTGCAGAATTAGGAGCGAATGTAACTGGTGTAGATGTTTCAAAAAGATCAATAGAGTATGCAAAAAAAATCGCTGAAGAAAAAAATCTTAAGATTACCTACGTATTACAAAATTATCTTGAATTTGAGGGTGATAAACATTTTGATTTAGTTTCAATGATTTACTGTGATTTTTGTGTATTAAGTCCTGATCAAAGAAAAAATTTACTTAATAAATTTTATAGATTATTAACAGATAATGGTTCAATTATTTTAGATGTTTATTCTATTAATCATTTTAACACTATAAAAGAAGAGCATAATTATCAACAATCATCTAATATTATAGATTATTGGTCAAATTTTTGGTCAGATCAACCATATTATATTTTTAATAATACGTTTAAATATGAAAAAGAAAAATTATTACTTCATAAGCATACTATTATAGAAGAAAAGCGTACTAGGGAAATATTAAATTGGCTACAATGTTACACAATACAATCTTTACAAGATGAACTTCGACAAAATGGTTTCAATATGATTGAGTATTATTCTGATATGACCGGAGAACCTTACCGGATTGATTCAACAGAAATAGCTATAGTTGCTCAGAAAATCAAATAATATGTATGTTAACAAAGACAAAAATCTAAGGAATTTATGCTATTTAGATGAACCGTATTGTTGCAATAAAATCTTATTGTCTTGTGTTAATACTAAACATCCAATGTAGCGTTTTTTAAAACTGGTTTCATCAATTTGTATTAAATTAACCCTTTTTATTCTGTTAAACTAATTTTAAAACCGGAGAGAGTGGGATTCGAACCCACGGTACGCTACAAACGTACACACACTTTCCAGGCGTGCGCCTTAAGCCTCTCGGCCATCTCTCCAAAAACGTTAAATGTTAACATAACCATTATTTTCTCGCAAAAAGATTTATATCTACTGAGTATCCATCAAACTCCTACTCTCTAGTTTTCTGGAGAGGGATGGAGAGGTGGCTAGGATATTATCCCACAACTTTAAAATTTCTAGTTCGCTAAATTTATTAACAATATTTTGCGCATTAGTGGCTAATTTATTACTATAATCTGGATCATCTAATAATTTTTGCATAGAACTAACTAAAGATTCAACATCTGTGCTATTAAACAATAGTCCATTTACACCATCTTCTACTATATCCACATTTCCTGAACAATTTGAAGCCACTACTGGTAGACCACAACTCATCGCTTCACATAAAGCATTAGGAAATCCTTCATAAATTGAAGGGAAAACAAATAAATCAGATGATGCTAATACTGTTTCTACCTCCATAGCAATACCTGGTAAAAAAATTCGATTTTGCAAATTTAAAGAATTTATTAATTGAGTCAAAAAATATCTTAATACTCCTTCTCCATAAATTGTTAAAGTTATTTCGGGATAATTAACAGATAATTTTGCAAATGCTTTAATTAAAGTTTTATGATCTTTTTGCTGATCTAGTCTTCCAACAGATATAATATTCCTAATTTTCTGATTATTTTTATAACCTAATTGTTTTTTAATAACTGGTTTTTTTACCCAATTTGGTATTATAAAAATTTTTTCTTGCCAAGAAGATGGAAAATATTCAGCAATTTTTTTAGTTTGAACGACTATTGCCACAGCTAATTGATAAGTAAACAATCTCAACTTTTTATAAAACATAGGAATAACATGCTTACTCGGATCAATTCTTTCAGAAACAACTATAGGTATTTTTAACCAAAAATTTGCTAATAATACTATAATATTTACTCCTACCAAAAAAGATACTATTAAATCTGGTTGTAATTTCTTGAATAGTTTTTTTAGCACATAAATTCTTTTAATTATTTTACAAATATGTAGAAAAAAATTGGTATTAGGTAACGGCCTTGATTCACCTAAATTGATTAGATTTATTTTATTATTATTTTTTGTGTTTAATTGATAACAAAAATTATTTTCTTGAAAGAAGGTAATAAAAGAAATTTTATATCCGCGATCTGCCCAAATATGTGCTAAACGAACCAATACTCTTTCTGCTCCACCAATACCTAGTGAATTAATAACTAATGCTAAATGCATAGCTCACAGTGATCCTTATAATAATCTTTATACCAAACCACAAAATTTTTTAAACCTTGTGAAATATTTGTTTTTGGGGCAAAACCAAAATCTATTTGTGACGCACTAATATCTGCAACAGTTTCTTTAACATCACCTGGCTGCATTGGTTGAAAATCAAGCTTAGCCTTTTTACCTAGCTGATTTTCTAATTCGTAAATAAAATCCATTAGTTTCTCTGATCGGTTATTACCTAAATTATAAATATTGGATTTAAGCTCAGCACTAAATAAACAACTAATAGCACCTGATATTATGTCTTCAATGTAAGTAAAATTCCTACGCATGTCTCCATGGTTAAATACTGGTATTTTTTTGTTACTTAAAATTGCTTTAGTAAAAATAAATGCCGACATGTCTGGACGTCCCCAAGGACCATATACAGTAAAAAACCGCAAACCAGTAATTCTAATACCAAACAAATGCCTATAACTATAGCTAATTAATTCACACGATTTTTTAGTAGCAGCATACAAAGAAATTGGAGTGTCTACTCTATCTTCTATATCAAATGGTAATTTTTCATTAGCTCCATATACCGAAGAGCTGCTAGCATAAACTAAATGCTTTAAATTCAACAAATTTCTTGCTAATTCTAAAATAGCTAAATGCCCAGTTACATTACTATCAGTATAAGCGAATGGATTTACAAGAGAATACCTAACTCCAGCTTGAGCCGCCAAATGCAAAATAAATTGAATTTCTGGATATTTTTTTGCCAAACTAACAATATTAGGATGTTCTTTTAGATCTAATTGTTCAAAAATAAAATTTTCAAATTTTTTTAAAATATTTAATCTAGAAAGTTTTAAATTAACATCATAATATTGATTTAAATTATCTAAACCAATTACTACATACCCCTGCTCTAACAATTTACTAGCTGCATGGAATCCAATGAATCCTGCACAACCGGTAATTAAAATAGTTTTTTTGTTAGATTTAAGCATAAACAATATTATTTCTTATATTACAATCATTATTAGTAGCATTTCTCGTATCAATTATTAGTTTGCTATTATCAATCAATAATTGATAATCAATATTATCATGATCTGTACAAATAATTACTGCATCATATTTTTGTACATTCTCTATAGTCAAATTTATTGAAAAAATATTACATAAATCTGGATATGCTCTCATTTTAGGAATCATTGTAATATATGGATCAAAATAATCTACATAAGATTTTTTATTAATTAATGCTTTTAAAATAGCTAAAGCAGGACTTTCTCTAATATCATCAACATTTTTTTTATACGCCATACCTACTATTAAAATTTTAGAGCCATTTAACACTTTAGCAAAACGATCATCTAATGCATCTCGTAACTTAGCGATTACGTAATGCGGCATAGAGTTATTAATCTCTCCTGCTAATTCTATAAATCTAGTAGCAACATCGTATTCTTTCGCCTTCCAAGTTAAATAAAATGGATCTATAGGAATACAATGACCACCTAATCCAGGACTAGGATAAAATGGCATAAACCCAAATGGTTTGGTTTTTGCAGCTTCAATTACTTCCCAAATATTAATGTTCATTTTATCAAAAATCATTTTTAATTCGTTTACTAAAGCAATATTTACACAACGAAAAATATTTTCTAAAATTTTGACAGCTTCTGCGGTTGCTGTCGAACTAACCGGTACAACTTCTGGTGCAATCTGATTATATAAAGCTATAACTAACTGTTTAGAAATCGGATCGTCTGCCCCTACTACTTTAGGTATATCTGTAGCAGTAAATTTTTTATTACCAGGATCTTCTCTTTCTGGTGCATACCCTAAGAAAAAATCTTGACCAGCTTTTAACTTAGTAGACTCTAGTATTGGTTGTAATAATTCTTTAGTGGTTCCAGGATACGTAGTAGATTCTAAAACTATTAGTTGATTTGTACGTAAAATTTTACTAATAGTATCAGCAGTTTTTAATACATAACTCATATCCGGTTCACGATTTTTAGTTAATGGTGTTGGAACACAAATTAATATTGCATCTGCTTGTTGTAAAATATTTAAATCGCAACTAACTTGAAAATTACCAGATTGATTTAATTTAACAATTTCTAAATCAGTAAAATTTTTAATATAAGAATGATTATTTTTTAATGATTCTATTTTATTTTGATCTATATCAAAACCAATCACCTTAAATTTTTTATATAATGCAAATACTAATGGTAGCCCAACATATCCCAACCCAATTACAGCAATAACTGCGGTATTAGAATTAAATTTTTCTATTAATTTTTCAGCTGCTGAATTTTTTAAACTTACTAATCCCATATTTTATCTCGCTATACTTTTTCTAGTGCATACAACGGCATAATAATTTTTACTTCTCTCTGTATTAAAGTAATTAATAATTGTACTCGTTGATTATCTGTCATTTTTTCGTAAATAGCAGTATGATTAACAAAAGCACCATCTAAAATTCTTACCCGATCTCCTTGCTTAAACAACTCTAATACAGATAATGTAACGAGCCCTTGTTCATCATGTTTTTTATATAATTCTTCAATAATATTAGTTGGTACGCTAGATAACGTTCCGTCATTGTTTTTTAATAAGTAATTTACCCCTGGCGTATTATTGATCGGCACCCAATGACTAACTTCTTGATCTAACTTAACAAAAAAGTACCTAGGAAATAACGGTGCTAAAACAGTATCTACCCGCCGCGCATGACGCCTTAATTTTTTATAACGAGGAATATAAGTACTAAAACCCTGTTGCTGTATATTAAATGCTGCTACAGATTCTTTATTAGGATAACAATGCACCACAAACCATTTAAACGTCATTTGTTACCATACAATATATCTAAAAAATAATTTAAAATAATATATAAAATAAATTTAAAATAATATATAAAATAAACGAAAATAACAAATATAATTAAAAACATTATGCTACACATAATTTTAACTAAAATTTTATTAGGTATAAGCTTAGCCGCCCCTATTGGGCCAGTTAATGTTGAAATGATTAAACGGGGCTTAGCGAGCGGCTTTTGGGGAGCGTTTAGCGTTAGATTGGGAGGGGCTATTACTAATAGTGTTTGTTTATTGGTAGCCTATTTGGGTTTAGCGCATTTAATGAAACACCCTTCTATTATACTTACTATCTCGGGAGTTGGAGAAATAGTTCTTATTTATATGGGAATTACAACTATTATTAAGGCTTGTTCAAAAAATTCTATATTTATTATCGCTACAACATCTACAACAAATATTAGCCATCTTTATACGTTAAAAAATGGCATACTAACTGGTATATTGCTAGCTTCTGCCAGCCCTATTGGAATAATGTTTTGGTTAACTTCTTTTGCTGCCAGTATACCGACTGATGAGTCATCTGTATTAAATTTCAACGATTTATTTATAAATTTCTTTATAATTGCTGGAGTGTTACTTTGGGGTGGGTTCATGAGCGGGTTACTGCATTTTGGTAACAAAATTATTGATGCTAAAAAATTACGTATAATATCTGGTTTATCTGGATTATTATTAATTTATTTCGGAATTAAATATGGTTTACACCACTTAAAACATGTGTAAACCACCATTCATAGAAAAATTACCACCTGTAGCATAAGCAGAACTTGCTAATGCCAAAAAGCTTATAAGATCTGCTATTTCTGTTGGCAATGCTAATCTAGCTAATGGAATTTGCTGGATAATTTTTTCAAGAACATCAGGAGCTATTTTTTCCATCATGGCGGTTTTTACATAGCCCGGTGAAACTGTATTAACTGTTATCCCTTTTTTTGCTACCTCATAAGCTAATGCTTTGGTAAAACCATGTATCCCAGCTTTAGCCGCAGAATAATTAGTTTGCCCAAATTGGCCTTTTTGAGCATTAACAGAAGAAATATTAATAATTCTTCCATATTTTGCTTCAATCATTTTAGGAAGAACATTTCTAGTAACATTAAAAACGCTATTAAGATCCCCATTAATAACTTTAATCCATTGTTCGTAAGACATTTTTACTAAAGTAGTGTCTTCTGCAACACCAGCATTATTTACTAAGATATCTATCTTACCTAGCTTTTGAATTACATCTTGAACCATGGTTGCGGCTGATTCAAAATCAGTAAGATCTGCCTGACTAATAACAACTTCTCGTCCTAATTTTTTTTGTTCTTCTTGCCAAGAAAGCGCTTGCTTTGGATCCCGATGATAAGTTACTGCGACTTTAGCTCCATTTTCAATGAATTTCTGAACTATAGCTGTCCCTATTCCACCCATGCCACCAGTTACCAGTGCAGTTTTTCCGCGCATAATGTCTCCCTACCTTGTTTTTATTAATTATTTAAATTTTAGGTTTTTAAAATAATATTGACAACTTACGGCCTATTAGCTGTTATTTTTGAAGGAACCAACAAGAGTGAAAAAGCTAAAAGAACTAGAGTGTGTTCCTCACCTTAATTGGGGTAGGACAATAATATAATCTTAAAGTCAACTTGCATTTTTGATTTGTTTTGCTTTTCTATAAATTAATGGATATTTTTCTGGTTCCTCTAATGCCTTTATATCTATATCCATGTCTAAGTTTGGCCAATATAAATGAAACTCATTCAATAATTGTACATTGTAAATATCAGATAGTTTAGCATTTTTAAAATCAGGATAGCGATCATGAGGAACAAAATATTCTTTTTGGTTTGCAATCAGCCATAATCCGTTTGTGCTAATGTTTATCAATACCTTGGAAGAACTTTTTCCAAGTTTTTTTAATTTCATCTGCTCTTGCCTCAATAATTTTTTGAATTTCTTTAAGTTCTTTTGGTGAAAGTTTAACGTTCTCTGCCAGAGCCACTATTGGTTCTAACCAAAATTTAGCTTCCCCTTTTTCGCAAATAACATGCACATGCATTCTATTTTCTTCGTTTGCAAAAAAATAAAATCTGTAACCTCTTTCTTTAAAAACTGTTGGGCTCACTATCCCTTATTCCTTCCCCTTGACTTTCATCTTAATGGTTTAAAACACTTTGTCAAATATTGGCAACTTACGGCCTATTAGCTATATTGCCTAAATGGATACATGCAAGGAAGTTGTAATACAAGAATCTGAAGAAATATTATCAACTATTACTAATTTATGTAATAAACTTTTACAAATCTATAAAACTGAATTTACCGATCTTAAATCTTCTATTACATTTTCTGAATTGTTAGAATTTCTAAAAAATTTACCAGGAGTGAATAATTTCTATGAAACATTGTTAACTTTCATGACAAATCCCAACCATAAAAACTATATGGCGGAAGTTTATAAAGATTTTTTGAAAGATTATCAAGAACATAAAGAAATATATATTTCTTTTAAAAAACAATGGCATAAAATATTAAACTTTATTACTACTTTAGAACAACCACAAAAACAAAATTTGATTTTTTCTTTTAATAATTGGCTAGATCTTATAAAACAACAAAGCTTATTATTTGCAAGTTCCGAAATTATTAACACCACTATTAATAGTGACGGAAAAAATCTATTAAATGGTATAAAAAATTGTTTATCTGATTTAGTTATTAATAATGGTTATTTTAATATAAAAACTAATGATTTAAAAGCATTCACAATTGGTAAAAATCTTGCCGCAACCCCAGGGAAAATAATTTATCAAAACGATCTAATGGAGCTTATTCAATACTCGCCTACTACCGAACAAGTCTATAAAACTCCTTTATTAATAATTCCACCTTGTATTAACAAATATTACGTATTAGATCTATCTGCAAAAAATTCTCTAGTACAATGGTTAGTAGAACAAGGATTTATTGTATATATGATTTCCTGGAATAACCCTGGCCCAGAACTTGCTTACAAAGAATTTTCAGATTATGTTACAGACGGACCGTTAAAAGCTGTTGATATTATTACTAAAATTAATTCTTGCTCGGGAATACACACTGTAGGATATTGTATTGGCGGTACATTATTAGGCTGCATGTTATCTTATATGGAACAACTTAAAGATCCTCGCATTTTAAGCGCAACTCATTTTATGTCGCTTTTAGACTTTTCTAATTTGGGAGATGTTGGCCTGTTTATAAACGAAAACATCTTGAATTTCGTAGAAAAATTAATAAACAAAAAAGGTTATTTTGATGGGCGTTTATTAAGCATGTCATTTAATACTTTACGACCAAATGATTTAATCTGGCCATATTTTATTAACAATTACCTGTTAGACAAACCTTTACAAGCTTTTGATGTATTATATTGGAATTCTGACCCCACTAATTTACCAGCTAATATGTATAAATTTTATTTGCGCAATTTATGTTTTAAAAATCTATTATGCAAACCTAATGGTGTTATAATAAATGGGGTCCCTATTGATTTAACCAAAGTAACTACTCCTGTTTTCTCATTGGCTGGAATAAAAGATCATATTACCCCTTGGCAAGGGGTATATGCTAGCGCGCAACTTTATAGCGGGCCATCACAATTTGTACTATCATCTTCTGGTCACGTAAAAGGCTTAATTAACCCACCAACAGATAATAAATATTCTTTTAGGATTAATATAATTAATAAAAAAATACCTAAAAATCATCAGGTTTGGTTAAAAAATTCTACAGAACATCAAGGTTCTTGGTGGAACTATTGGAAAAACTGGTTAAACAATATTAGCTTCGAAAAAATAAACGTTAAACAATCTAGCGCACTAGTAAACATTAATGTTTTAAGAGATGCCCCTGGTTCTTATGTATTAAAAAAATGTATTTAATTTTCTACGTTTTTTTAATGCTCTATATTCTCTAACACAAGGATGATGGCTATTATATCCATTTACACCTTGTTCTAAAATTTGTTTATCAAAATAAGTGCTCGCGCCAGTCGTTGGATTATACATTACCCACTCACCCCATCCTTGATAATTATCTGCTTCATTATTAGATTGTTCTATAATTTTTTCATGAAAACCATTAATAATTTCTGTTCTCAATGCCATCGATAATTTAATTAAATTATTAAACGCTTTAAACATAAAATTAGTATGTCTAGCTGTAACTTCATAAAGACAAGCTAACGGATCTGGCAACTTCATTTGACTAATTTTATTTAACTTAAAATCAAACAAATCATTAAATAATTTGCCGACTTCTTTAGCTTTAATATTCTTATTAATATCTATTTGATCTAAATATTCACCAATATTATTTAAATCTATCTTTATTTTTTTCTTTTTAAATTGTTCATCAAAATTAAATAATAAATTCAAACAATTGCTAAATTTAATATTAATAATTTTGTCATCTTTAATTTGTGGCATAGCAGCTTTAATTATGTCGTGACAAATAGTTTTAAAGTCATTTATGTTGGATTCATTTATATTGTCTTTTAATTTTAACAATTTATTAAGCAATCTAAGATTTAACATGGCTGTTTTAACTCTAGTTCCTTCTCCAGGGTTTTTCCCATAATCTTCCTTTAATTTAGGGAAAGCCGCGGTGGATTGCTGATTATATGTTTTCAACACCTGTTCTCCTAAATCTACTACTAATTGAGCAAATAATGCTTGATTACTTCTTTTAATACAGGATTTTAATTTATCTATATTTAATTTCTTTTTGCCAGACTGACTACAAGATCTTACAAAAGATAATGCTTCTTTAAGTTCAGGATCATCGATATTATTAATATCGATAGTACTATTTTGAATGTTCTTTAAAGAATTAGTTAATTTTTTTCTTGTTTGCTTAGGAAAAAATTTTGCTTGAACGTCTCTTAGTTTATTTTCGAAACTAATTATTTGTCCGGTTTTATAACTCTTAAATTCAAGTTCTTCAAAATCTTCTAAAAAACAACTGGTTGCATCATATAGTATTTTTGGTGCATCATGTACTTCTTCTCCATCTATTAATCCACAAATTGTTTGTAACAATACCGTATAAGCAGTTACATGATCTCCTTGAGAACCAGAAATACCTGTAGCAGGACGTTGATCCCGGTTAACAATTATATTAATTCTATCGTGTTCAATTTCATATTTTAATAAAATTTCTTTTGCGGTACTAGATGAAACAATCGCTTTAGTTATATCAAATCCATCTGCTATTTCACGTTCCAGGTTGTTTTTAAACGAAACAAGCATAGTTCCTTGAAAAACAACATTATTGTTGGATATGTCTGTAGGCATCTATACTGCCTCCCATAAGTTTTGGTATAATTAAATAAGCCGCATAGTATGATTTACTATCATTAACTCTTCGTTAGTTGGTATGACCGCAACAACTATTTTACTATCCTTATCACTAATAATTGCTGCGTCATTTTTATTAGCCTGTTCATTAAGACTTAACCCCATCCACTCAAACCATTGGCATATTTTTTTACGTACTATATACGAATGCTCTCCAATGCCAGCAGTAAATACAAGCGCATCCATGCCATTTAACGGAATAATTAGAGCGGCAATCTCTTGCGCTGCTCTATAACAAAATAATTCTATTGCTTCTTCTGCATTAGGTTCTTGGCTCTCTGTTAATTCTCTAACATCACCACTAATTCCAGACACACCCAACAACCCCGATTCTGAATACAGTAAATGAACCGTTTGCTTTACCGTAAGCTTTAATTCTTCTAATAAATATAATACTACCCCTGGATCTAAATGACCGGTACGTGTCCCCATCATTAAACCTTCTAAAGCAGTAAAACCCATTGAGGTTGCTTTGCTTTTACATTGACGCATAGCACAAAGACTAGAACCATTACCTAAATGAGCCACTATTACTTTCCCTGATGATATATTGTTTGGAACATGTTTTGACAAAATACTAGCAATATATTCATACGAAAGTCCATGGAAACCATACCTTATAACTCCAGATTGCGTTAATTTTCTAGGTATAGCAAACATTTTCGCTAACTTTTCTTGAGTTGCATGAAAAGCAGTATCAAAACATGCGACCTGACTTAAATTTGGGTAAAGTTTTTTAAGGGCAACAATAATTTTAAGGTTATACGGCTGATGTAATGGGGCCAATGGAATTAACTTTGTTAAATCGTCAATAACAACATCATTTATTAAAATTGGTTGTAAATAATGAACCCCACCATGCACTACCCTGTGCCCAACTGCGATAATAGTAAAATCTTTTAAACATAAATTAATAGATGTGATTAATTCTGTAACAATTTGTTCATAATCATTTGAAGATAAAACCCTAGATAAAACAACTTTTTTTGATGTATCGTAAATTACAATGTCTGGAGCGGTGCTAACGTGATCAACTATACCACGATATAATTTTTTAGTTTCCATTTCTTCAGAAAACACTGCAAACTTTATACTAGAAGAACCAGCATTAATTACCAAAATAGCGTTTTTCATTATGCTGTTATATCCCTGTTTCTCATATACATTAACGCCATAGCACAAGAAACTTTTCGTGACTCTATATCGCTTCCTCTACTAGTTAATATAATTGGCACAGAACTTCCAAGCACCAGACCAGCTGCTTCCATACCAGAAGAATACGTCATTTGCTTATAAAGCATATTACCCGACTCAATATCTGGGACTACAATAATATCCGCATCGCCAGCAACCTTAGACTCGATACCTTTTACCTTGGCAGACTGGATAGAAATAGCGCTATCAAATGCTAAAGGACCATCTAAAATTCCTCCGATTATTTGACCACGATCTGCCATTTTACAAAGAGCTGTAGCATCTAATGTTGAAGGTATTTTTTCGGTAACAGTTTCAACTGCAGACACAATGGCAACTTTTGGGGTGCCTAACTGTAATGCTTTAAACAAGCTAATAGCGTTTTGCACAATATCCACCTTATCTAAAAGAGTTGGGTGAATATTAATAGCAGCGTCGGTAATAAACAGCGGTTTTGGATAATTCTGGGTATCTACTACAAATACGTGAGTTATTCTGCGGGCCGTACGTAATCCAGCTTTCTTGTCAACAACCATTTCCATTAATTCGTCAGTATGAATATTACCTTTCATTAAAGCTTCTACTTCACCTTTTCTAGCCATTGCAACCGATAATTCAGCAGCTTCATGACTATGTTTAGTGTCTATAATTGTATAGCTAGAAATATCCAAATTACTTTCTTTTGCCACACTTAAAATTTTAGCTTTAGGGCCAATTAATATAGGAATAATTAATCCCTCTTCGGCACCAACAATAGCACCTTCTAAAGAAATTCTATCAACTGGATGAACAATAGCCGTCTTTATTGGAGTAAAGTTTTTATTAAGAGAAGTTAAATAATCATATAAAGAATTCTTATGCTCTTTTAAAATCATATCTGGTAAAACCATCCTTTCTCGTTTTACCTTTTCAGTAGGAGCCATTACAGTTGCAACTCCAGTAACTGCAACCATCTCATTCTGTAAAACACACCTGCAATCTAAATCTATAATAGGTTTTCCAGTGTGTTTCTTTGCTACCGTTACACTAACTGTTACTTTATCACCAACGCTGATTGGATGTAAAAATTTTAATGTTTGTCCCAAATAAATAGTACCTGGACCAGGCAATTGGGTACCCAATACGGTTGAAATTAATGCCCCCCCCCACATTCCATGAGCTACTATTTTTTGAAATATATCCGTTTTTACATACTCTTTGTCTAAATGTGCAGGATTAATATCTCCAGACATAATTGCGAATAATTCTATGTCTTTTTCGGTTAAAATCCGCGTTAAAACTGCACTATCTCCAATATTGATTTCATCAAAAGTATGATTTTGAATATATTGCATAACACTCTCCAAAATTATTATTTTTTAAATACATAAGTACCTGGTGCATCACATAAAACAACATAACCTTTTTGCTTGTTTCCCATACTGGGTGGGTTTGTTTTAACTCCAGAACGAGCAGCAAGCCAACGTTGCCACTCTGGCCACCAAGATCCTTCGTAAGATGGTGCAGATTTTTTCCAAGCATCTGGCGCAATACAATTTTCTCTTCTCTTTTTAGTCATAACTTGATAAGAACGTCCTGGATGGCCTGGTTCACTCACAATACCAACATTATGCCCACCAGTTGTTAATAAGAAAGTCAGATCTGTCTTAGTAAAAAAATGTAATTTATATACAGATTTCCAAGGAGCTACGTGATCGGTTGCTGTACTAACCGCAAAAATAGGAACGTTAATATTTACTAAAGATATTCCTTCGCCATTAACTATGAAATCACCTTGTATCAAAGAATTTCTCAGGAAAAATTCTTCTAAATATTCCGAATGCATTTTGCATGGTAATCTAGTAGCATCTGCATTCCAAGCCATAATATCAAATAAAGATTGCCTTTCACCAATGAAATAATCTCGAATTAACCGTCCCCAAATCAAATCATGCGAATGCATCACTGCAAAGGCGCTAGCCATTTGTTTACCGTCTAAATAACCTTGTTGCTCCATTACATCTTCTAGCATAGAAATTTGACTTTCATCTATAAATGCTAAAACTTCTCCTGCATAAGTAAAATCCACCTGTGCAGCAAACAAAGTAACGCTTTGTAGTCTACTATCAGATTTCCCAGCCATAAAAGCCGCTGCCACTGCCAGCAAAGTACCACCTATACAATAGCCTACAGCATTAATTGGCAGGCCAGGCATAATACTATTAATTACATCTAACGTAGCCATGACACCTAAATTAACATAATCATCTATTACTAATTTCCGATCTATAAATTCTGGGTTTTTCCAAGAAATCATAAAAACCGTATGCCCTTCATTAACTAAATATTTTACTAAAGAATTATGGGCAGAAAGATCCAAAATATAATATTTCATAATACAAGCAGGCACTATTAAAACAGGGGCTTCATAAACTTGTTCTGTAAGAGGAGAGTATTGAATAAGCTCTATTAAATCATTTCTATAAATAACCTTTCCTGGGGTAACAGCAAGTTCTTTTCCAATTTGAAATTGCTCTTTATTACTAGGCGGTAGTTTATATATTGTGCTTACTGTATCCTCTATCAAATTATTAAACCCTTTTACAAGATTAGAGCCTTGTTGTTGTTGAGTAATAGATAAGATTTCTGGATTAGTTAAAATAAAATTGGTCGGTGCAATCACATTTAACATTTGTTGCATCATGAAATGATTCATTAATTGATGGTGTTTAGTAACGCCATTAACATTAATTGCTTCATGCCAAAATTGTTCACACAATAAAAAACTTTCTACATACAAATTAAAGGGAAATTTTGTCCATAACTCATTTTTAAAACGCCGATCATTATTATCATATTGATCGTAAAGACTAAGACAGTTAATTATCTTTTGATAAGCGCTCATAATTAATTTTATTTGAGTTCCTGGGGAAACACTAAGATGCATTAACCAATCGTAAATAGACAATTGATATGCAATATAAGACACCCCTAAATATTGATTAATCCAAGCATGGGTAATTTGATCAAGGAATTTATTGGCAACTATTGATTGCTCTCTTGTCTGATGTTCTATATTACTATGGTTGCTTATAGTTTTTCGTTCTGTCATATCCCGCACCATTTATTTTTAAGCTATAAAACTGAGTATAGCATCTAAACGCTTTTTTGACTTTTTTCTATTAAAAAACTATATTGTTATTGTCTTATATTAATAGTAATTAAGTTGTAATAGGTTATATTGCATTTCGCAAAAGGGAGGGCAGCAACATGTCTATGTCAGGTTTCGATCCAGTTAATATGTTTTGGAAAATGTTAATGAATGCACAGGAAGTGAATCAATTAGCATTAAAGGTATTCTTAAATACACAAAAAGTACAACAATCTCAACAATCCGTAGAACAATTATTACAAGAATGTATGGTTTGTATTGGTGACAATACAGCTATTGCTATGTCTATGTTGCAATCTCTTAGCAAAGTTAAAAGCCCAGAAGAATTTATAAAAATTCAGGAAAAACTTATAACAGAATCTAGTGAAAAAAATTTAGAACATGCTAAAAAATTTCTAAACTTATACAATGGCCTATGGCAAGAGGTCTATCATCATACTAAAGAACATGCTAGTGATTTTGCGGAAAAATATAGCGAAGCTGCAACCGGTATAACTAAACAAATAGCAGAAAATGTTAGCAAATTTGCAGAAACTGCTTCTACTTTAGGTGGCGCTTGCTGCGGTGGCAAAGGCGGCTCTGGTAACCCTGGCAATAAAAAACATCAAAACGTCACTGAAAATACTAACTAAAATAAAAACCCATATCTTTTCTTATCCCCTCTTTACTGAGGGGGTTCTTATTCTGTTTAGTGTATCACCAAAGCAATAATCCTAAACCAATGTTAAAGCTATTGTCTAATTTTATTAACTTGCCGATCACATTTTCTTTTGAATTAATTTTAAATACAGGGGTATCCCTCCAAGTAACAAATGTTCTTATGGCAATGTGATCTGCTAATTTATATCCAATAGCAAGCCTTGCCATAATAACTAGCTTGGTTTTCGAAAATGTTGAATATTGATTCATAACAAATTTCGGTTGTACCATGTCATATTGCGCATGGATATGAGACAAAGAAACACCAACTAATGTTGAAATAAATCCTTCGTCCCCAAAGTTGGCATTAGATGTTATTCCTAAATATGGGTGCTGTTGCTGTACTTTTGATATAAACGTCACACTACCCATTCCCTGTGGCACTAGCCATCCTGCAACATATTTTCCACCATCAACAACCGAAGTTTTTTTTCGTTTCTTTTCGGCTTCGTACCCCATTTCCACCCCAAAAGAATCTGTAAACATATATCCAACAAAACCATTTATCCCCGCGGTCGCTTTAGCAAAAATATTACTGCCATAATTGGTGCGAAATTTCATATTAGAATAAATTGCGTCTACTCCCAAATAAAAAGAGGCGTTAAAATTAGCACTGTCATTAATATATCTACTATTAGCAGCCATGCTCGCCATCGACGTAATAACAATAACGCTTAAAGCGCCAGCTTTAAATAATAGCTTTTTATGAAATTTAAAGGGCCGCATATTAAAAAGTTTCATTTTGAATTTATTTATGTTGTTAAAAATAACCTTCCTATAGCTGCTCTAGAGGTTGCAGACATATTGGCAGCAATATCATATTCATTAAAGCTAAAAACATATGGCACTAAAGCTGCCTGTTGATCCTCTGACAACTTGCCAATAGAATTTAAATATTGACTCAATATTGAAAGCGGAGCACCAGATTCCAAAGCGCTAATTAAACTGTTACCGGTGTTAGCCACGGTCTCTACAGAAGAATTAGGATTAGCAATTATTGCGCCCAATTGAGTGTTTGTTAAAACATTACTATTAGCTATGGCGCCTAAAGTAGCGGGGTTGGTATTTTGATTTAACGCAAGCGCATAATAAACGTTATTATTATTTTTAGCTCCAGGTTGGCTATAAACATTATCCAACATGACACTAGTAGCATTAGTCATGCCCGCAAACGCTGTCAAAACTGCAGCATTATTATAATTGGCATTACCTTGAACCGTAGCTAAAACAGTAACGTTATTAGCATTATTATTCCCTAAAACTGCAACTAACACGGCAGAAGCAGGAGCATTAGTTGCAACAGTATTTAAAATCTCATAAGTGGCAGCAGCATTACCTGCGACAGCAGTTAAAACATTAGCATCGTTAGTAGTATCAACCGTTAAGACTGCATTTAAAATGGTAGAATTGGCAGCAGCATTACCTGCAACCGCAGCCCAAACTGTAGCATTATTAATAGTACTATATTCTACCAAAATTTGGTTTAAAATCCCAGAAGTAGCAGCAGGATTACCTGCTACCGCAGCTAATACAAGAACATTATTAGCAGCGCTATAACTTAAAACCGTACTTAAAATACCAGCAGTCGCAACAGGATTTCCTGCAATTTTAGTTAAAACACCTGTATCATTAGCGTTACTATATCCCAAAATCATACTTAAAACATCAGAAGTAACGGCAGGATTTCCTGCAATTGCGGTTAAGATGGTGGTATTATTAACACTGCTATCTCCTAAAACCGTACTTAAAATAAGAGTGGTAACAGCAGCACTAGATACAACAGCGGTTAAAACAGCTGCGACATTAGCATTGGCATTAGCTAAAATTAACATTAAAACAGCAGAGGTAGCAGCTTTATTTTTCGCAACCGCCTCTAAAGTACCTGCGTCAACATTAGTGTGTTGAACAATATTTGTTAAATCTATAGCTGAAGAAGTAAGCGGAGCAACAGCTAACAAATTAGCCGCGGAAGCATTGGCATTGGCTGCAACTGCAGCAAAAACGTTTGAATTGTTAAAATTATTGTTTCCTAAAACTGCAGTTAAAACAGTAGAATTAGCAGCAGCATTACTTGCAACCGTGGTTAACATACTAGAAGTTGCTAAAGTATTACTTGCAACCGCAGCTAAAACCAGCGGGTCATTAGCATTACTGTTTGCTAGGACTGCGGTTAAAACATTAAGATTGGTAGCTTTTTGTGCAATCGCAACTAAAACAAGATTATTAGTATTACTATTTCCTAAAACTACAGTTAAAACTGGAGGGGTAATAACAGGACTATTTACTACTGCAATTAAAGCTACCGGAGCAACATTACCACTATTTATAATCGCAGTTAAAATGGCTGGGGTAACATTAGCATTACCTGCAACCTCGCTTAAAACAGCAGGCGTAACATTTGTATTGCCTACAACAGCAGTTAAATCAGAAGTGGAACTAGTATTGGTTGCAACGGCAGTTAATGCTGCAGCATTAGCCTTAGTATCACCTGCAATTGCTGTTAATATGCTTGCTGTATTGCTACTAGTTAAAAGCGAGCTTAAAGAAGAACCAGCTATAACTACAACTTCTGTTATAATATCAGGAGTAGCAGCAGCATTACCTAAAATTGCAGTTAAGATCCCTGAATTACTAATAGTAGTATTAACATTATTTAAAATCGAAGTTAAAACAGCAGAAGTAGCGGCGGAATTACCTGCAACCAAAGTTAAAATACTAACGTTTGTAGGACTAGAAGATGTAACAACATTAACATTCTTAACAATATTTGCTAAATCTGTAGCTGATGACGTATTCTGAGCAACAACTAATAAATTAGCAGAAGTAGCGGCAGAATTACCTGCAACAGCAGCTAAAACACTCGGGTTATTAAAATTACTATTTGCTAAAACTGCATTTAAAACAGCAATGGTATCTCCAGAAGCAGCAGCAGTATAATTTGCAATCGTTGCTAAAACGGCAAAAGTGGCAGCAGTACAATTTGCAATCGTAGTTAAAATACTAGAAGTAACATGAGCATTACCTGCAATCGCAACTAAAACATCCTCATTATTAGCGTTACCGTTAGCATTACCTAAAATTGCAGTTAAAACATCCGAAGTAGCAGCTGTATTGTTTGCAATCGCTTTCAATACAGTATAGTTGGCGCAAGTATTCTTTGCAGCAGCAGTTAAGACAGCAACGTTAGCATTACCATTGGCTATGGCGGCAGTTAAATCCTGGAGGGAGCTGGTCTTAGTTGCCACCTTAGCTAATACAGTAACGTTAGCATTACTGTTGCCTGCAATCGCAGTTAAAATACTTGCTGAATTGCTCCCGGTTAAAATCGAATCTAAAACAGTAGACGTAGCAGAAGCGATATTTGCAACTGTGGTTATAACAGCGCTAGGCGCAAGAGTAGCATTAGCATTACCTGCTATCGCAGTCAAAATGCTTGAGTTATCAACAGTAGTATTACTATTTGCCAAAACCAAATTTAAAACATTAGACGTAGCCGCCGGATTACTTGCAACCGCAACTAAAATATTGACGTTTGTAGAGCTAGCACTACTAACATGACTGTTGTTAACGATGCTTGTTAAAGCATTTACCGACGACGTAAGCGGGGCAACAATTAATAAATTATCAGAAGAAGCAGCGGCATTACCTACAACTGCAGTTAAAACATTTTGGCTATTATAATTAGAATTATTTAAAACTGCAGTTAAAACAGTAGCGTTAACAGCAGGGTTCCCTGCAACTAAGGCTAAAACTTCCGGAGTAGTAGCGGCTGTGGCCACCGCAGTTAATACAGTAGCGTTAGCATTACTGTTTCCTGCAAGCGCAGTTAAAACACTTACTGAATTAATCCCGGTTAAAATCGACTTTAAAAAAGCAGCATTGGTAGAGGCGATATTTGCAACTGTGGTTATAATAGTACCAGACGCAAGAGTAGCATTAGCATTGCCTGCAATCGCAGTCAAAATTCCTGGATTACTAATAGTAGTATTACTATTCGCCAAAACCAAATTTAAAACTGCCGAAGCAGCAGCAGGATTACCTGCAACCGCAGCTAAAACACTTGCGTTTTCAGAACTAATACTACTAACATTACTGTTATTAACAATATTTGTTAAATCGTTTACCAACGATGTATACGGAGCAATAGTTAATAAATTAGCAGAAGAAGCCGCAGCATTAGCTGCAACAGCAGTTAAAACCTTTGGGCTATTATAATTAGAATTATTTAAAACTGCAGTTAAAACAGTAGCGTTAACAGCAGAGTTCGCTGCAACTAAGGCTAAAACCGCCGGAGTAGTAGCGACCGCGGCTACCGCAGCTAATACAGTAGCGTTAGCATTACTGTTTCCTGCTATCGCAGTTAAAACACTTGCTGAATTGCTCCCGGTTAAAATCGAATTTAAAACAGTAGCATTGGTAGAGGCGGTATTTGCAACTGTGGTTATAATAGCGCCGGCCGCAAGAGTAGCATTAGCATTGCCTGCAATAGCAATCAAAATACCCGGGTTACTAATAGTAGTACTACTATTTGCCAAAACCAAATTTAAAACATTAGACGTGGCCGCCGAATTACTTGCAACCGCAGCTAATACAGTAACGTTAGCATTACTGTTTCCTGCAAGCGCAGCTAAAACATTTACTGAATTACTCCCGGTTAAAATCGAATTTAAAACAGTAGTACTGATGATAGAGGCCATGTTTGCAACTGTGGTTATAATAGCACCAGATACAAGAGTAGCATTAGTATTGCCTGCTATAGCAACTAAAACCGACGCATTATTAGCATTAGCATTCGATAAAACCGTGTTTAAAACAGCAGCAGTAGCATTTACATTTCCAGCTACCGCCGCTAACACGCCAGAATCATTAGAGTTGGTTGCTATCAAAACACTGTTTAAAATAGTAGAATTAGCAGCAACGCTATTTGCGATCGCAGTTAAAACCTTAGTATCGTTAGCATTGTTATTAGTATTGTTTAAAATCGAAGTTAAAATATCGGAAGTAACAGCGGTATTACCTGCTACCGTAGTTAAAACATCAGAAGCAGCAGCGGTATTGCTTGCAATTGCTGACAAAACATTTATATTGCTAGCACTAGTATTGTTTTTTAAAATATCGGCCAAAACGTTAGTAGTAACAACAGTATTAGCTGCAATTTCGGATAAAACATTTTGGTTGTCAGCGTTATCGTTTAATAAAATAGAACCTAACACACCAGCATTAGGAGCCATCCCTGCAGCTGTGGTCAACACAGTAGAATTAGCCACACCACTTTCTGCAACCGCAGATAAAACATTCGCATTGCCAGCATTAGTATTTAATAAAAGCGACCCCAAAATAGCAGGAGTAACATTAGCATTCTTTGCAACATTAACTAAAACATTGGCGTTGTCAGAACTACTAGTGCTAACGTTACTGTTAGCTAGAATATTTGTTAAATCTATAGGTAATAATGTGTTTTGCGCAACAACTGCTAAATCAGTAGAATTAGTAAGAGGATGAGCAGCTAATGCTGATAATAAAGCTGCAGATATTGGAGTGGAAGTTAAACTACCCATTGCAGTTTGCATTGCAGTTGCCGCAGTACAAGCAGCAGTATCGGTGGTACTTGGAGTGGGGTAGCCACATGCAGTAATAAAAGCAGTTAATGTAGTACTAGATACTTGCGTCTGCAATACACCACTACTATAAAATAAACTATCTATATCTGATGCAGCTAACGCCATGCCTTTATCCTAAAAAATTAACTCATCCTCTCGATTGCCATAGCAACTGCTTCTCCGCCACCGATACATAAACTAGCAATCCCTAACGATTTATCAAGATTTTTTAATCCATTTAATAAAGTACAAATAATCCTTGTTCCGGTCGCACCAAGTGGATGGCCTAAAGCTACCGCCCCACCATAAATATTTACTCGATCTGGAGCAATATTAAGTTCTTGTATAGCGGCCATAGTAACTACCGCAAAAGCTTCATTAAGTTCATAAAGATCTGGTGTGCTAACCGTCCACTTTAATTTTTTAAAAAGTTCTTTTATTGCTCCAACTGGAGCTGTAGTAAACCATTCTGGAGCATTAGAAAAACTAGAATGTGCTAAGATTTTTGCTAATGGTTTTAAATTTCTTTTCTTAGCTTCACTTAATCGCATTACCACTAAAGCTGCGGCACCATCCGAAATAGAACTAGCATTAGCAGCTGTTACTGTACCATTTTCTTGAAAGGCCGGTTTTAACGAACGGATCTTACTTGGATTAGCTTTTGTCAATTCTTCGTCTTGTTTTATTGTAGTTGCTTCACCTTTTTTAGATTTAATAGTAACCGGAACAATTTCTAGATCAGTTTCAAAATAACCAGAATCTCTAGCCTTTATAGCTTTAGATAATGAATTTAATGCAAAATCATCTTGAGCTTCCCTAGAAAAATTATATTTTTCTGCAGTTTTTTCCGCAAAAAATCCCATTAACTTACCTGAATATACATCTTCTAGGCCATCAATAAACATTAAATCCTTTATTTGTCCATGGTTCATACGATATCCACCACGAGCTTTTTCTAACAAATAAGGAGCATTAGTCATACTTTCTAAACCACCAGCTACTGCTATAGAACAACCACCGGCAATAATCATATCATGAGCCAACATGACTGTTTTCATACCAGATCCACACACTTTATTTACCGTAGTACAATTAATTGATTGCTTCATACCTGCTATAATTGCAGCTTGTCTTGCTGGTGCTTGACCAAGCCCGCCAGACAATACACAACCCATTAATACTTTTTCAATATCTTCTAGCTGTAACCCAGAACGTTTAACTGCTGCTTGAATAGCTACTGCTCCTAATTCTGGTGACTTAAGAGTTGCAAAGGCTCCTTGAAAACTACCAAGCGGGGTTCTAGCAGAACCAACAATAACAATTGGATCAGATTCCATTCCTTGATCTCCATAAAATAATTTATATAACAATAATATTTACGAGGTTTAGGCATACTAAAATTAGCCTATTATTGAATATCCTGCATCAACATATAAAACATCCCCAGTAATATCTTTTGATAAATCGCTTACTAAAAATGCGGCTAAATTACCAACACTATTAATATCAGTTCCACGGTGTAATGGCGATTTTTCTACTGCTGTATCTAATAATTCTTTAAAATCAGAAATACCAGAAGCAGCGCGAGTCATAATTGGTCCTGGCGATAATACATTAACCCGAATATTTTTAGTTCCTAAATCGTTTGCTAAATAACGCGCAGTAGATTCCAATGCTGATTTTGCAATCCCCATAACATTGTAATTTTTAATAACTTTTTGAGAGCCATAATAACTAACGGTTAATATAGACCCACCATCTTTCATTAATGGTTCTGCCAATTTAGATAATTGAATCAATGAATAACAAGAAATATCCATGGCTTTTAAAAATCCTTCCTTGGAACAATCAACTACCCTGCCATGTAAATCTTGTTGCGGAGCAAAAGCAATAGCATGTAGTAAAAAATCTAATTTACCCCATTCTTTTTCTATGGCAGCAAATACTTTCTGAATTTCTTCTGGTTTCTCTACATTTCCCGGTAAAAATATAGGACAATTTAATTGCTCTGTTAATGGTTTAGTATATTGTTTAGTTTTCTCCGACCCATAAGTAACCGCTAATTTAGCTTTACACTCATGCATTTGTTTGGCACAACCCCATGCAATACTATGTTCATTAGCTATACCAACGACCAAACCAACTTTACCATCTAAATCTATTAACATTAATTTTCTCCTATTCCATAGAATAATATAGTTCTTTTTTTATATAGTTCCAGAAAAAACCACTTGTTTGTTAGCTATATTTAATTATAATCATTATAATTAAGTTATAATTGCTATAAAAAAAATTAGGATTATTAATGCAATCTGATATACCCAAAGTAACCCCTGAAAATAAATTAATCCTTTCTTGCATAATAGGCAATGCTTTAGAATGGTATGATTTTATCATTTATGGATATTTTGCCCCTATTTTAGGACAATTATTTTTTCCAGCCGCCGATCGTTATTCTCAACTTATGTGTTCGTTCGGTGCGTTAGCAGCTGGATTCCTCACTAGACCAATAGGAGCGGTATTATTTGGTCATATTGGAGACAAATCTAGTCGTATTGTTGTATTAATGCTCTCTATTTATATTATGTCTATTCCTACTACATTAATTGGCTGTCTGCCAACATATGAACAAATTGGTTGGTTAGCCCCTTTTTTACTAACTTTATTTCGTATCCTTCAAGGATTGGCAATAGGAGGAGAATATACTAGTTCTATGGTTTTCCTAGTCGAACATGCCCCAGTTAATAAACGTGGTTTTTTAGGGAGTTGGGCAACATGCAGCTTAATTATTGGTGTAATTATCGGCTCCAGTGTTGTTACTTTTATAATGCATTTTTTAACTAAAGAGCAAGTACTATCGTTTGGATGGCGCATACCATTTATTTTAAGTATGTTTGGTTGTGCAATTGGAATTTATGTGCGTCGTCATTTAAAAGATTCAAAAGAATCTTTTTTACATAATAAACAACAATCTTCCCCTTCTTTTATTCCAATAAAAGAATTATTTAATAAATATTTAGATAAAATTTTAATAGTTATTTCTTTAGATGCTTTAACGGCAATTGGATTTTTCACTCTAGTTATATTTTTACCATCATATTTTAAAGAATATTTACAAATATCAGATACCGCTGCACAATGTATCAATACTACTAATATGATTATCTTCGCTGTTACAACCTTAATGGGCGGGTGGATCTCAGATCAAATTGGCTATAAACTAACCTTATTCTATCCATGTTTAGCATTCATTACTATATCATATTTTGCATTTGCTTTATTTCAATCCGAAGGATTATTATCAATTTTTACAGGACAAACTATTTTAGTTTGTATGATGGGAATATTTTTTGGAGCTATCCCAGTAACTTTAGCTGGTTTATTTCCATCAGAAGTTAGGTGTTCTGGGATCTCAATAGCTCATAATATTAGTATGGCTTGTTTTGGTGGCACCGCTCCTTTAGCTGCAACCTACCTAATCCAACAAACTGAACACGATCTATTATCACCTTCTTACTTACTAATAATTGGGGCTGTAATATCATTAATATCTATAGCATTTTTAAGTAAAAAAACTATAAAAGATCCGATGTATATTTAATTAAGAAGCTAAGAAGTACTAAATAAATTAGGCTCTAAACTCAAAGTTTTAATAACTATTTTAATGCTAGCTAGTGGATATTTAGCAACAGAATATTCTAATTCTTCCCATAAAATTTTCCATGGCAATTTTTCTGCTTCTTCTAAAAAATCTCGCAATTGAAAAAAAGTACCACTAACTACAAATTCAATACCATGTTTATACACTTGAAATATTTTTAAAGCTTCTTTAGACACTTTTTCTTCATTGTCATTCTCCCCTCCAAAAACAGGGGTTGCTTTAATGTTCTCTACGTGCATTACCGTTAACCCTTTATGTTTATCTAAAATAAGTTTTAATAATGACGTCATATCTTTTGGTGAAATTAATCCTTCCGTCATAAGATCTAGTTGTTTTTGTAAATCTACGTTTTCTTTTTGGACTATATCAATTTTTTCTTGTAATCTAATTATTGGGTCTAAATTTAAAGAATTAGATACCTCGCTAATTTGCCCTTGCAAACTAAAAATTTGCCTTCGTAATCTTGATGCTGTACCAGAAACTTGTTGCTTTGAACTAGATAAATTATCTAATATTACACTACGCCACGAAAAATAAACAATTGCTAACATACTTAAAAGAATTAAAATACGCTCCCGTAATGCCAATTGATCTATGATTACTATTAACGGTTTAGATCTTTCTTTAATTGTTTCAAGTAATTTCATTTATATTTATCTAATCCTTAGAGTCCACTATAAATTTAATTTGTTTAGTTTGCTCATCAAACGACATCTGTAATTTTTCAAAATTTCTATTGCTAAATATTTTTGTTTCACCTAGAGATTGTAAGTATTTAGGTATGCTACTGCTATTTAAAGCCACCCCTTCGAAAGAAATTAGCATACCATTTTGTTCTAAATGAAACTTAGTAAGCCACAAATCCGGTGTAAGCTGTTCTGCCATAGCATTTAAATACTTTGCTAATCCGGTAGAATCCTGATAATGCAGCTGCCTTAATGTTGCATACATTTTTTTTTTATAAGTGTTTATTTGTTGCAAATTCGTTAATTCTTTTTGTAGTTGTTCTTTTTGTTCTTCTGTTGGAATAGATTGTTGGACCGACACTAGTCCTTTGTTTAATCTTTCTTGGTTAACCCTTAATTTTTGCAACTCCATTTCAGTTTTATAATAACCACAGAACATATATACAGAATCAAAAAATAATATTACTATAACTATTACATTAATAGTAATTATTTGTCTAAACGGCAAAATAACTTTTTTCTGTTGTTTTTCTCTATATAAATTAATTTGCTGAAACATTATGTATTTTCCCTATACTCCTAAGTGCAGCCCCAATAGCCAGTAAACAATCTGCTTGTTCTTGTAGGCTAATATTTTGGTTAAATTTAATTTTTTCCATTAAGTTAATTCTATTAATCGACATCCCAAGTTGTTCTTTGGCCCACGGAATAAATAAATCTAAATTAATATTACAAGGTGAAATATATATAGCATTAAAATGCACTTCTCTAAATATACTATTACCATAATCTACGGAGCGCTGTAATTCCAACACTAAATTTTCAGCAACACTAAATTTCTCGTCAGCAACATTGTTATTTGGATCAAAACCATCTAATTTTTTAACATCCAGTTTAGTATTTCTGGAAATCAACAAGGCATTGTTTTTAACTAACAAAATAGTATTGTTTTCTTCAGACAGTTTTAACAATAAGCATCCATTTTCCATGTTGGCATACAAGGCCATTATATTTCTCAAACAAAGTTCATTAATATCAATATATTTTAAATGAGCTCCAGCAAAATTTATTAAATTACCAATTTCCTCAGATACTTTCGCCCTCATTGCAACGGCATAAGCCAACTTAACTCCATCTTGGGTTCTAACAATCGGAACCTCAAAAGAATCCAGTATTGCATCGTCTATTGAATAATTAATATAATCTTTAACCCCCCACAAAATTGCTTTTTCTTTAGCCTTATTATCATTTGTTACAGATGCTTCTATTAAGGATAAAACATATTGCGAACCAGACAATACATAACAACATTCTACTCTTTGCAAATTTTGATCTTTTATGTATTTACCAATAATATTTTGTACCGATTTTTGATCTTCATTGGGTTCATCCAAACTAACAAGTTCCATGGTAAATAACCCAAATGATTTTACTGATATATCTTGTAAGCTACGTACAACCACATGAGCTAAAGCCACGATACCATTATTAACACTCACTCCTAACATACCTTCCGGAACTATTTCTTCAGGTTGCCGGTTCGCAAGACGACTAAATAATACTTTGGCTTGACCAACAGCTTTATGTGCAAAACGATTAAATAATACCTTGCCTTGACCGATAACTTTATCGAGCAGTATTATAAGAACCTGTTTATTAAATATTTTATTAAACTTAAATTTATTAAACATAAATATTAAATACCATTTAAATATTAACATAAAAAAGTAAATATATAGATCAATATATGTATCAAGCTAAAAAAATATATACTGCTATTAACTACATTCTAATTTTAGCCAGTATAATTAGCCAATGTTGCCCATCTTTTGCATTAACCTTTACCATACCTGAACAAGAAAATATTATAGGTAATATTCAAACAACTACAGTACAACCTGGTGAATCGCTAGGTGATATAGGTAAAAAATTTGATGTTGGAGTCTATGAAATGATAGAAGCCAATCCAGAACTTGATCCTTGGACCCCTCAAGTAGACTCTATGGTAATAATCCCTACTCAATTCATACTTCCAGCAGGTAAACGTACTGGGATAATTATAAACTTGGCAGAAATGCGGTTATATTACTATCATCCCAAAACCAATTTAGTAACTACTTATCCTATAGGAATTGGTCGAAAAGGATGGGTCACCCCTTTAATGGAAGCTAAAGTCTTAAATAAACAATATAACCCTACTTGGCAGCCACCGATATCTATAATTAAAGAACATGCTATAAAGGGCGACCCATTACCAACCACGGTACCGCCTGGACCACGTAATCCTTTAGGAGAATTTGCTATATACTTATCTAACCCTGGTTACTTAATACACGGTACTAATAGGCCGGGTGGCATTGGATTACGAACAACCAGTGGCTGTATTAGGTTATTCCCAGAAGACATTAAATCTTTATATAATCTAATTACTATTGGTACCCCAGTTAAAATTATTCATGAACCTTACAAAATAGGGATCCAGAATAATAATATATACATAGAAACTCACGAACCGTTATCAGATCCTTATTATAACCGAGAACCAATTACTACTGTTATGCAAAAAGCTATAGAAAATGCTAATTTTATAAGCACTATTAACATAAACTTATTAACACTCCAAGATGAATTACAAAAATCAACAAAAACTTCTAGTGGATACCCTGTATTAATACCAATGAGTGCGACGCATAGTAGCGATAATATGATTCCTTAATAGTTGTTGTTTTATATAACGTTTTTTTCTTAATCTAGTAAGTAATCGTTTTTTATATCTTAATTTCATTAGCCCAAGCAATTGTTTTCGTTTTAATATTTTCTGATTTGCTTGACAATTTACTTGATCATTCCATATCTTATTAAGTATATTTAATCTAGCTACTAATTTATTCATTAGTTCTGTTGAATATTGCATACTAGTTTAGAATATGGTTACGGTAAATTGGTTCCATTTAAGATGAAAAAACATGCAGCTATCGAGGCATTACACTATATAGAACCAGGTTCAATAATTGGAATTGGTACGGGAAGTACCATAAATATTTTTATAGAAGAACTAGCCCTAGCTAAAATACCAATACAAGCTGTATCTAGCTCTAATCAAACAACTAAAATATTAAAACAATTTAATATTCCCGTAATAAATTTCGAAGAAGTTATAGATTTACCAGTGTATATAGATGGTGCAGATGCTTATAATAAATTAAAACAATTAATTAAAGGTCATGGTGGCGGTGCGTTAACTAAAGAAAAAATTTTAGCATATGCTAGTTTAAAGTTTATTTGTTTAGTTGATGAAACTAAACCTACTAATTTTAATAAAACCTCAATTCCTATAGAAGTAATCCCTATGGCTAGAAGCTCGATAGCTAGATCTATAGTAAAATTAGGCGGACAACCAGAATACCGAATCGGTTTTGTAACCGATAATGGAAATTCGATTTTAGATGTTTATAATTTGCCTGTACATCATCCTATTGATTTAGAGCAACAATTAAATAATATCCCTGGCGTAGTTGCAAATGGACTCTTTGCTGTTAGAGGAGCAGATTTAATAATTGTTGGCACTAAAACTGGTAGTTTTTTAGTTTAAATTTATTGATACCAATAGTGTATACCCATTAAACTTCAGCAACCTATACTTATTTATATCAAATATAATTAAGAGGGTTTACGTATGTCCGGAGAAATACCAGAACAACAACGATTACAACTACAACAAAATGCTCATGGATTACTAAAAGAAGCATTAAAAAATAATCGCTTATATACTAATTTCCCTGAAACTTTAGCCACACAATACACAAAGCCACTGGTTGAAATTTTAACCGAAGAAAACGCATTAAATGCTAAACTAAAAGCCAAAGGCTGGTTAGAATGGGGTAAAGCTTTTGTTAAAACAGATCCGGATTATGACGCATCTAACAAAAAAATATCTGAACTCGCTCAACAAAAGCAACAGTTTATAGCAGTTTACGTAGAACAAACTAGATTGATAGATGCATCTCAACTAATTAGGTCGTTACAGCTTAAAGAAACACCAGAATTATGCCAAACCATAGCCACACATATAAAATCTCTAGAAAATATAAAATTTAAAATGCCAGAAGAAAATGTAAACTTAATGAATGGTCCAATCATAATTAGAGAAGAAGAGTTTAAAAAACAAATACAAAATTTAACTAACGCAACGACAAATTTATTAAAGCAATTATTAATTAACCAAAATAATGCAGCTATTACACACCTAAGAAAAATTGATGGTTTTGAAAGCTTTTACGATAAATATAAAACAAATCCTTTGTTTTTACAATTAATAACCGATTTTGAAAATTTATATATAGATTACTTAAGTACTCAAATAAATGTAACGTTACTTAAAAATGATGAAGAACTAAAGTCGTTATATATAGAAGCACTAAAAACAAAACAACAACAACTAGATTTTCTGTATGACAAGATAACATTGGTTTATAAATATTCTCAATCCATAGAATATTCCACTATAGACGGAGCTGGCGTGCGTACAGATCAGCTTATGGAAGACGTTAATAAAACAACAACACCAGATACGGTAAAAAGACTAAAAAACATTGCTGAAAAGGCTTTTAACGATACCGCAGGAAGTTACATGTTACCTGGCGAATTAAAACAAAAATATATTGACAAAATGTTTTTTATTGAACATCAAAAAGAAATGTAGCAAAAACTAAAACAACAAAATCCCGATTTAAATAAAGAAATGGAACAAAAATTAGCACTACAAACTCAAGATTTAAGTAAAGAGGTTACTGCCGCTATTGAACAAGCTGTTAAAACAGTTAAAATACCATTAGAAATGTTGCCAAATATAGAATTTGCAACTACTGTCAGACAAAATGCAATAAAACATGCTGGCGACATGTTAAAAGAAATTCCAGGCCAAGATCTAATACCTGAACCAAAAAAAATAGAAGTGTTTAACAAGCTATGTTTGTTAGAAGAAAGAGAATTAATTAAAAACAAAAAATCTTGGTGGGGAGCAATGCCATCTAAATATAAATATAAAGAAGAAGATAAGAAAATTTTTGTTGAACAAGAAATTCCAAAAATTATTCACGATAGTTTAAAAGAAAACCCTCAAATTAAAAAAAATGTCGAAACTTATAAATCTCTTTATGGTACAGATCAAATTGCCGATCAAAAATTACGAGAAAAATTAGAAGAACAGCTAGAAGATAGTATTATTAACCAAAAAAAACTATCTAGGAAAATACCACCACTACCTAATACTGCTACAGATCCTACCGAAGTATTAGATTATGTCGAAACAGCAAACATACTCTCCAAAATTGATTCTTTTAAAGAACTTGCACTTGATCGTCAAATGAGCTATATCAAACAAATAAAAGGACAATTAGAATTTATTACCAAAGAAACTAATGAAATTACCAGGTTACAAGATGTAGCACAAAATGATTCATCCATACAGAATAAAATATCTGAAAAACAACGTTTAATCGATAGTTCCAGACAAACCATAAAAAAAACTATCGAAGATATATCCGCAGAAGCATTTAAAAAATATAGGCAAGCAATTAGCCAAACAACCACAGATACTACAATATTGGAAAGAGGCAATTGGTTTGCAGGCATAAAAAAATCTACAAGTAATCTATTTACAAAAACAGCTAATAGTAGCGCATATAATCGCGCAAGTAATGGTATAAATAAATTTAAATTATTTTTTAAATTCCCTAAAGTGCAAGGTGCCATTACTGGTGCAGTAGTTATGACTGCTATAGCAACAGTATTGGCAACTGGAACAGGGATTATTTCATGGTTAACCAATTCGATCCCTGTAGTAGGACCATATATTACTGGATTGACTAGTACTTTTATACAAACCGCAGGAATAGCAGTTTGCGCATTAGCTGGCGCAATAATTGGCTACAAGTACCCTCAAATAGCGTCTATTCTTTTTAAACCGTGTACATATATATATAATGAAATAGCTGACATTCTAACCAAACCAAAATCATACATTGACCGTACATTTCGTGCAGCGGTAATATTAGCCTCGACTACAGGAATGGTTATTGGAATAGGGTTATTAGTAGCTGCTGTCGCTAATCCATTCTCTGGGCCAGTAATAGGAGGAGTAATTTTGGGTACATTGGCTACAGTATTAGTAACCGCAGCCGCTGCTAAAGTAGCGAACTGGACATCTAAAAAAACCGCTAAATATTTTTATGGTACGGAAGAACCGGATTTATACAAGCCAACTACAGAAGCAATCCTTCTTCTAGGGCAAAATAACGCTAACCGTGTAAGTGAATTTTTCAAAAAAGAAATAAATATTTTTCAAGAAAAGGTTAATAATTCAGATCCAAATACTATGTTAGGGCAAGAATTACGACAAAGACTAGAACTACTAAACAACACTTGGAAAAAATTACAACATGGAGATAGTTCTTCTTGGATTACTTTATCACAATCATTATCTCAAGAAAAAATGGCAAATCGTCAACAAGAGTTGAGTCGCATAAATACATCAGATGTTACTGACAGTTTAATAGAACTTATCTCTCTCCATAAATCCAACGATAAACAAAATGACCAACTGCAGAGACAAAGGTTTATCGGACCTCACAGAGAATTGTTGTCTTTTAAAGAATACAATAAGGTTACTAATAAATCTGATAAAGATATTAAGGAATTATTAACGATAGATAAACTTGTTATGCATAAACCTGAATGATAACAGGTTCTGTCACAATTACTTAAATAAAAATTAATATTACTAATTAACTACCAACCAACTCTAACACTTTATACCAAAGCGCCCCAAAGTATTCATGAAAAAACACTTCACTGTTTACAACACCTTCTGCGCTTGGAGTTAAATTATCTACAGTAAAATTGTTATCCCCTATATTAGATACAATTGGAGCAGGAATGGCTTTTATGCCTTGCTTACTAAAAACTCCCATTGCTCTAGGCATATGCCAAGCATTGGTTACTAAAAAAACATTATTTATATTATTTTTTTCCAAAACTTTTTTAGTAAATTTAGCACTTTCCATAGTATTATGGCTATCGCCCTCTACCCAAATTGCCCCACTAATACCAAAATCAGCTGCTAAGGATTTGGCCATATCAGCTGCTTCACTAACATCGTTGCTAGTACGGTTTGCACCACCGCCACTAACTAGAATTGGTAAATTAGTAGTCTTAGCTAACTTGGCAGCATACAAATTACGTAATAATGCATTAGAATTAGGCCATTTACCGGCCGATAATACTACAATAGCTTGAGGCGTTTTATCTTTGATAATTTCTTCAAATTTAGACTGATATTTTTTCTCTAAATAACCGATTAATACATTATTAGCTAATGGAATACTGAATAAATATAATAATAATGTGCTGCTAATTAATAAAAATGCTGCTCTACCTTTTTTAGATATAAGCCAAAAAAATAATCCTAGCAATAATAAGAATATATTTAACCCTGGCGGTTGTAAAAAAGCTACAATGCATTTTAACCAAACTAACATCATTAAACTCCAAATTATTTATGAAATCATTTATACCTACTTCAAACTATAGCACATAAGTAAAAAATTAAACTTACTTTGGATTTGCTTTTACTAAATAATTAATTACTTTAAATAAAGTTTCTGGATCTTGAACCATAGAAAAATTAACCATATAACTATTATTTTTACCGTTAATAATTACGTTAGGGGTTATAATAACTTTATATTGGGCAGCAATTTCAATCGCTTTTTTAACTTTACGATCGACATCAAAAGAAAGGTATTTTTTAAAAAACACATCTTTAGAAATATTGTATCGTTCGTAAAAATTAACCATTTCCTGCTCTAACCATAATTGCTTACGACTATCGTAGATTGCAGAAAAAATTTTTTCTCCGTCATCATTCGGAAATAGTTCTTGTTGCACATAATAAAGTTTAGCTAAGTTTTCCCACGGTTTATTAAATGCTACTGGACAACGATATATATCGATCTTGTTAGAATTAAGTTGCTTCCATTTATTAAATTCTTGATTAATTTGTCGACAACCAAAACATCCATAATTAAAAAACATTATTACTTGTGGCTTATATTTAGATTTGTCTGGTATAGAGTCAGCAATAGAAATAGCAGGATAACGAATTTTACTCGACAAAACTTTAAAATGCTCTCCAGCTATAAATGTTGGTTCATTAGCTTTATTAGCTGGTATAGCCGAAGCTAAGATCCAGCTAGAACCAAATAAAAAATTTAATAAAATAATGAATAAAATTCTAATTGAAACTAAATTCATAGTTATTAATTGCCTATATTTTCTATTCGTTATAGGATAACCCTATATGTGTGTCAACTCAAATCAATCATACTTTAAAGATATTAAATTTTTTAATAGCGTTTTTGATTTAAAATCGTTACCCAAAGACAACTGTAAAGAAGTAGCATTCGCAGGTCGTTCTAATTGTGGCAAATCTAGTCTTATTAATGCTATAACCAAAAAAAACTTAGCCATCACTAGCAAAACCCCAGGAAGAACAAAATCCATAAATTATTTTCAACTAGCTGAACATAAATATTTAGTTGATTTACCAGGCTACGGTTACGCTAAAGTTCCAGAACAAACCAAAAAATTTTGGGCACAATTACTAGAACAATATCTATCTATTAGGCGTAGTCTAGTTGGTATCGTGTTAATTATGGATATCCGTCACCCGCTAAAAGATTTTGATAGGCAAATGTTATTTTTTTGTTCACTTAACAATTTACCACTCCATATAGTACTTAATAAAACAGACAAACTAACGAAAAATCAAATTAATTCTACTATTAAAGCTGTCAAACTAGAATTGCATAATATTCCTAATCTTTCTATACAACCTTTTTCTGCTTTAAAACTACATGGCGTTAAAGAATTACAAGATCAAATTATCAAATGGCTTGATAATTATACTGAACGCATAATCCAATAATCAGCAAAAGCACTTAAATCATCAAAAACTAATAAATTTTTAATACTCATGCTATTTACTTGATCCAACATTGTATGACCCTTCCCAGTTTTTACTAATACTGGCACCAAACCACCAGCTCTAGCCGCCAATATATCAATATCAGAATCACCAACAAATGGTACTTGTTGGTTTGCGTAATCCACATTATATGCTTTAGCTGCTGCTAACAACATCCCTGGTTTTGGTTTGCGGCATAAACAATTATCACTAGTTTTATGTGGACAAACAAAAATTTGATCAATTAACCCACCAAGAGTTTGTAATGCTTGTTGCATTTTATTATGAATAGCATTCAGAGTATTAATTGTTATAATCCCTTTAGAAACTATAGATTGATTAGTAGCAACACAAACAGTAAACCCTGCTTTTTTTAGCTTAACTATAGCCTCTAAGCTTCCCGGGATCTCTTTCCATTCCTCCGGACTTGTAACTCTACTATCTATGCCAGTTTCCCAATTAATAACACCGTCTCGATCTAATATTATAAGTTTTGCCATACTACTAATATATTAAATTAAACAAGAAAGATCTGCCACTAAACCAAATAATTCTCTTAATTTAAATAATAACACTAATCGATTTGTTCTAATATTTTGATCTTCTACCATTACCATAACTTTATCGAAAAACTGATCAACAAATGGCTTTAATTGTACTAAATTTTGTAGAATTAAGTTATAATTTTGTTGTTTTGATAATGGCTCAATAATATTTTTTAATTTAATCAATTGTTCAAACAATTGTAATTCTTCCTTTGTTTCTAAAAATTTTTGTTCAATATGACTATTTTCTATTAAAGACCTATCTGTTTTTTCTAACAAATTATTAACTCGTTTATTAGCGCTAGTTAAACTTTGAGATCCTTCTAAAGTATTAAAAACAACAACCGCATTAACCCGCAAATCAAAGTCATACAAATTAGTACTAGCTTTTTCTAAGACTGCTTTAAACAATTTGTTAGATACGTTATGATTAAGGTACCAATTTTTTAAGCGTTCCAAACAAAAATTTAATAAATTTTTTGACAAATCTTTAGATACCTCTAAAGATTTATTAAACACACTATAAGATTTAGCTACAATGTTAAATAAATCTAATAGCTGTAAAGATAATTTTTTTTCTATTAAAATTCTAATAATAGCTAATGCGTGTCTTCTTAACGCAAAAGGATCTTTCTCTCCTGTCGGAACCTTACCTATAGCAAATAATCCAAATAATAAATCCAAACGATAAGCAAGCGCTAAACAAATGCCAACCATAGATTCCGGTAAAAAATCCTCAGAAAACCTTGGCAAATAATGTTCTTTAATGCCTACAGCAATAGAATTTTTCTCTCCTTGTTGTAAAGCATAATACCCTCCCATAATTCCTTGTAATTCTGGGAACTCTAATACCATTTGCGAAACCAAATCAGCCTTACACAATAAAGCGGCTCGACTAATGCTATCTTGTTGTTCTAAATTAATGTTTAACAATTTTCCTATGTTTTCTGCAATATTTTGAATTCTAATTGATTGCTCATATAAACTACCTAGTTTTTCCTGTAGCACTATAATTTTTAACTTCTCTAACCCTGTAATTAACGGTACTTTTAAATCTTGAGAATATAAAAAAGCTGCGTCTTGCAACCTGGCTTGCATAACTCGTTGATTACCTATAATAATATTATTTATATTATCTATTGGCATATTACTAATTAAAATAAATCCTGCTAATAAATTGTTATTTTGATCTGTTAATGCAAAACTTTTTTGATGATGCCCCATTGCAGATATTAAACACTCTTTAGGTAAACTTAAAAATTCCTTAGAAAATTCAGCGAACAATGCCACCGGATATTCTGTCATGGCAGTTACTTCTTCTAATAAGTTTTCTTCTAATATGCATTTGGCATTTAATTCTTGTTCTTTAGTCTTTATTTCAAAAACTATCAGTTGCTTTCTTCTGTTAAAATCAACAATAACTTTACCAATAGCTTCTAGTTTGTGTTCGTATTCTGCAGAATTATTTAAAACAATAGCTCCTGGCGCTAAAAACCTATGCCCATAAGTTAAATTACTAGAATTAACCCCAAACAAATTAAAGTCTATAATTTCTTCACCAAATAACACTAATAACCAATGTATTGGTCTAGCAAAAATATTCTCCCCATTACCCCAACGCATTTTTTTCCCTGGTAAATCACTAACCGCTTTGCGTAAAATTTCAGGAATTAATTTAGGATCAAGATCTAGTTGTTCTATTAAAACAGCAATCCGCCTTGGAGTAGCGAATGATTTAATTTTAACAAATACTCCTTTTTTGGCTTCTAATTGAGTTTGTATTTTTTCCATAAAAGCCACTGCCATTTTATTAAGAGACATTGGCGGCAATTCTTCGGTACCAATTTCAATAATTAAATCTTTTTGCATAATGGAAACCCTAGACTTTCTCTAATAGAATAATATTTCTCCGCTACTTGTCGTGATAAATTTCTCACTCTTAAAATATATTGTTGTCGTTCTGTAACAGACAAAGCTCCTCTAGAATCCAGCAAATTAAATGTATGAGATGCCTTTAAAACAAATTCATACCCAGGATCTATTAAATCGTGAGATAAACAAAGTTGGGTTTGCTGTTCAAAATCATTGAAATGCCTGGTTAACATCTCTAGATCTGCATATTCAAAATTATACGCAGACATAGCTCGCTCTCCTTGGTACACTTCTCCGTATGTAATTGCATTTTTGTTAATACCATATGTCCAAATTAAATCTTTAATTTTATCTTTATTTTGTAAATACATAGCAATACGTTCGATACCATAGGCTAACTCTACTGTTATCGGACGACATTCTAATCCACCAACTTGTTGAAAATAAGTAAACTGAGTGATCTCCATACCATCTAACCACACTTCCCAGCCTAAACCTCTTGCTCCTAGAGTTGGTCCTTCCCAATTATCTTCCACAAAACGAATGTCATGTTGTAACGGATCTATTCCTAATTTTTTTAAAGAATCTAGATATAATTCCTGAATATTGTGTACCGATGGTTTTATTATTACTTGATACTGGAAAAAATGTTGATTTCTATTAGGATGCTCACCATAACGACCATCTGCTGGTCGGCGAGATGCCTGCACATGTGCACAACTCCACGGTTCAGGACCAATAGCTCGTAAAAAAGTTGCTGGGTGAAAAGTTCCAGCCCCAACCTCTAAATCCATAGGCTGTAAAATAACACACCCTTGTTCTTCCCAAAATTGTTGCAAAATACCAATTATTTGCTGAAAAGTTATATTTTTTTTAGTAATTAATTTAGACATATTGTAAATTTTGCTTTAATAAACCTTAGAAGTCAAACCTCTCTGACTTGAAGGATAAAAAATAACTAATCCGCTAGATTTAAACCATGCTGATAATAACCCACCGCCCAATATAAGCGGTAAGCCAGAAGAAAGGCCTAACAAAAATCCGTTTAGATAAGTATTTTTTCATGAGAGATTAAAAATTTTACCTTTATATTATTAATGTATTAACTAACACCTATTAACGACCCTGCCTAAGCAACTGCTGATGGATTTGATTAAATCCAGAATCCTGCTGAGGTTGGGCTGCAGCATCATGCTCTCTCATCATTTGTAGGGCTTCTGGTGAAAGTGGAAATTGTTCTCCAAAAGCAAGATTATTCATATCCACTGGTTCTGGTTGAAATTGTGGAATAGTAGGTTGCAGATTAGGTTGCACTTGAACAAATTTATCCCGGTGACTATTTATCCATGGATTAGCAAGCTTCTCTAAGTGGGCTAATTTTTGTGCATTATCTGTTAATTGTTGTTTAAAGTCATTATAAGACTTAACACCTAAAGCATCATCTACTTCTTCTAATCTTATTTTTAATCCGTTCAATCGTTGATTTATACCTTTTCCTATCATACCATCTTGAAGTTCTTCTTCCGCTTGATCTTGCAGCTCTTCTGGTAAATAAACATCTCTTAATGATTCTAGCGCCAATGTTATTTGATTGTTTTGAATTTCTATTACTTGTTTTATTTCTTCACTTCTACTTTTATTAGCTTTTTCTTTAGCTGCTTCAAATTCATCATTAAATTTACCTTCCATGGGAGCCATCATACCATGACGATAATTTCCATCAGTAAATAGCTTTAATATGTTTTTTGGATTAGTTATAGTCGCATTTTCATCGTAATTATCGCCAAGACCACAAATTTGTTTAGCTTCAACCGTAGCAAATTTTTTTAAAAATTTTTCAAATGTTGTTTTAAATTCCTTATTTGGTGTTAAAACCTCATTTTTACCGAAAGCTTTTATTTTTAACATAAAATGGGATAATTTTAATCGAGCACTTTGTATGCTTTCCCAAAATTTAACTTTTTGCTCATCAGATAATCCAAAATCCTCTAAAAGTTTTTCTTTTAATTCTTTTATTTGTGTTGCTATTTTTATAAAATTATGTTTAATAATGGATATTATTTCTGCATATGTAATAGAATTAAATCCTTCAATATCTAAATTAACCACTCCTTTGTATTGCAATGCTTTCTTAAGATTTTTCTCTATTTCTATAAACATATCCTCTGGATTTTTTTCCCCTTTAAAAACCAATTTTTCTATGTCTATCATTATTTTATGACCATTTTTACTGAATAAACCACCTTGTTTTTTTGCTTCTTCTTTTAATTTACATAAAAGCCCATTCAAAAATTGTTCTCTAGTTAACCCAACACCATTACTAATCCTTTTTAATAAAGTACGGTACAGTTTTCTTCCTTCTTCTCCAGCAGTAGAAAATATTTCTACTAAATCACTATAAAAATTTTTTTCTTGTTTTTCTTCTTCATCACTAGAAAACTTCTCACTATTATATGGCCAACTTTTCTCACTTTCATCGAATTCTGCTCCAGGATTAAAGGCAACCATTATTTTATGAAAAATAGTTCTAAATCCAGCAAATAACTTCGTAAGACTTTCTATAAATACCGGATTCGAAAACAAACTTGCAAAAGACTCAAAAATCCCACTAAATGTTTCTGATAGTTCCGGTTGTTTTTTCTTTGGTAGTACAGTTTCTTCTTTAGGTTTAGAAAATTTAAGTATGCTAATATAAAATTTTTTTAACTCTTCATCACTTTTAGTTCGCAAATATTCAAAAAGCTCTGCTTCTAATTTCTTTTTATCAGTTATTAACAATATACCTACTATTTGTTCACGAGCTAAACTAGTAAGTATTGCATCATCAGGTATATTTGCCGCCCATATTTTAGCTGTTTTCTCTTTAAGATTAATTAAAGGCTGATAATGATTGCCTCCTTGATATCTTAAATAAATGGTTTTTCTATATGTTAGATTGCTATTATTTGGATCCGGGTATTGTTGATTTTTTTCCCCATTCTCTTTTACTATAACAATATTGACCTTAAATACTTCGCTAGCTGCTTTAATTGAAGTACTATCTCCCCAAACTCCTCGAGTATTAATTAGGTCTTTATATTTTTCTCGTAAATATTCTTGTTCTGCTTGATCCGGACTATTTTTTAATACATCTACTGGCTTCTTAAGTGAAATGCCTGCTTTTTTAAAATCTTCATCACTAATAAAATCTTTAAAAACATCCCAATGATTATAAATATATTGTGAAATATCTGCACGTATAGAACCACAGCGACGACTATCACCTTTAATTAAGTGAGCAATAGATTCATAAAAACAATTCCCACTTTTGTCTGAAACTTCTTCCCAAACAAAACTTTCGTTTTGCCCAGTTATTCCAGGAATAGTTATTGTTTTGTCCGACATACTGCAAATCTCCAAAGGTGCTTTCGCTTTAATTTTTTATATTTAACAGCATTTAGCCTATTATTGTCAAACAAAACCAAGGCATACAATAAACTAAAATATTTAGTTGCTATGCACGTTTTTTGTGACTTATTTTAGTTTAGTTCAAAATTATAAAATATTTATTTATATAAAGTTATAACGTTAAATTAACACCCAGCAGTTTAGGTAAGCCTTTCAACGCTTCAATAAATGGTATTACCTCAATCCCTTCATAATACTCTCTATTTTCCCCACCGTATAAAAAATAGCATTTAGCTTGAGGATAGTCTGAATTAAATTCTTTAAGAGAACTTAAATCTTTCCCTTTAATACTTTTAGAACGCTTAATTTCAAAAGCTAAAATACCACGCTCCCCATACAAAACAACATCTACTTCTAAACCACTATTAGTGCGCCAATAGTAATTTTCATACCCTAGTTGGTAATATTCATTAATCGCTCTTATTTCTTGAATAAATAAAGTTTCTAAAGCAACTCCTTCAATTTCTTCAACAGAATCTAGTGGCCCTTTAGGACGTATAGCTCGGTATACCCCAACATCAAAAAAATAAAATTTAGGATGAACCAGCATTCGCCGTTTAGCATGCTTAGTAAAAACTGGCAAGCTAAATGCCAACAACAAATCTTCTAAAATATGAAAATAGCTTTCAACAACTTTACGATTAATACTAACTTCACGAGCAATTTCAGTAATATTTAATACTCCTCCTTGAGAAAAACTTATTATTTCTAAAAATCTAGAAAAATTACTAATATTGCGCGTTAAACCCTCTTGCCTTACTTCTTCTTGTAAATAAGTTTTTACATAAGATTTAAGATACATATATGGATTAGTACGAGAAAACACACTTGGTAAATGACCATACTGCAAAGATTTTTCTAAATTAAAATCCTCTTTTAATTCTTGTACTGTTAAAGGATACATGGAGTAAGTGTTGGCTCGACCTGCTAATAAATTAACCCCCTTCTTCCTTAAAGCCCTAGCGCTAGAGCCTGTTAGAACAAATTTATAATTAAAAGATTCGATTAAACGATGCACTTCGTTTAATAAAGCAGGTATCTTTTGTACTTCATCAAGCACAATTAATCCAGAAAATTTGGGTGGGATTAAATTTTCTAAGCGCCCTGGATCTGCTTGCAATAATAAATAAGTCTCACTTTTTAATAAATCTAAATAAATAGCTCCATGGATCTGATTTTTAATCCAGCTAGTTTTCCCAGTTCCTCTTGGACCAAAAAGAAAAAAACTACGGGATTCTTGTAAAGGCAAATGTAATAATCTGGAATACATAACTCCATTTTAACTGTATTTTTGGAGTTTTCAACTCCTAAAATACTAAAAACCCAAGAATTAAAATTTGCTAGTTGCATTATATGTTAATGCAGTATACAATGTATACATGAAGAAGAATATTATAAAACAATACACATTGCGTAACATTCCAAAAGAAGTAGATTTAGAGTTAAAACGAAAAACAAAAGAAAGCGGAAAAAGTTTTAACCAAGTTGCAATAGAAGCTCTTGCTAATGGGTGTGGGCAAACTCTTAAATATAAGATAGATCTCTCTGATATTGTAGGAACTTTATCAGATGAAGAAGCTGATTTAATAGAAACAGAAATCAAAAGACAACATCAAATTGATCAATCATTATGGCTATGAAAATAGTTATCGATTCTAATAGATATACAGATTTATGCCATAACATCCCTGAAGTAATAGAAATTGTTGAACGCGCTTCTTTAATATTTGTACCTCTAATAGTTATAGCAGAACAAAGAGCAGGCTTTGCTCATGGTAACCAGCAAGAAAAAAATGAACGTATTCTTACAAAATTTCTTAATAAAGACGAAGTATCTATCTTATATCCAGATGAACAAACAACCCACTTTTACGCTAATTTATATGCTTACCTTAGAAAAAAAGGTAAACCTATTCCAACTAATGATCTTTGGATTGCCGCTTTAGTTGTCCAATACAATTTAACTCTTTATGATCGCGACTCAGATTTTGATAATCTACCACAATTAGCAAGAATAGGACGTTAAAACTACGCTATATCCCAAGGAAAACAAAGAACATCTCGTATGGAATTAGTTTTAATTATTAACATTAACAATCGCTCTATACCCAAGGCTACCCCACTACAACTTGGCATCCCATGCTTTAATGCTGCAATTAAATATGGATCAATCTCTAAATGAGGCTTACCAAGTTTTTTACGCAGATCTTGATCTGCTAAAAATCTTTGTTCCTGTAATACCGGATCTAATAATTCATGATACCCGTTAGCTAATTCTACTCCATTTATGTATACTTCAAAACGTTCCGCTACTTCAACACCATCTTGATCTTTATTTAGTTTAGCAAGCTCTGCTTGTTCTTTAGGGTAATTATAAATAAACAATATTTTATTTAACTCTAGATTAGGTTCAATACAATGATTAAATAACAACTCCTGACAATCTTGCTTAGTAGCATTTATTATAGAATTTTTAAATTGTTCAGAAAGTTTAATATTATTGTAAACTAAAGTTTTCAATTTTTGCAGATCAGCTAACACCGGATCTATTTGTAAATATTTAATAAAAATTTCTCGATAACTTATTTTACAAACCTCATAATTAATACCACAAACCCTGAATAACTCTACCATTTCTTCCATTAATTTATGGTGATCTACACCTATTCTATACCATTCTAACATAGTAAATTCTGGATTATGTAATTTTCCCACTTCCATACCACGAAACACCTTAGACAATTGAAAAATATCTCCAATACCTGCCGCTAATAAACGTTTCATCGCATATTCTGGTGAAGTTTGCAAAAATCGCTTAAAACCCTCGTTCCCAACCACTGCTATTGGGTCGATATATGGGGCAGTAGCAGAGTATTGAGATAACATAGGTGTTTCCACTTCTAAAACATTATGTTTTTTAAAAAAATTTCTAATAGTATTTAATATTTCTGCTCGTTGTTTAATTATTGCTATATTTGCTGTTGGTTGCCATTTGTTTTGCATGTTTTACTACCTTTTCCATATGTTTAATGCTAAAATATATTATTATGTATCCTCATGCTCAATCCTTATCACGATTCTTTTGGCATTTTATAAAAAAACAACCTATCGCTTTTACCGTGTTTTTTTTGGCTCCAACTGTTTTCATATTAGAATCTACCGCCATGCCATATGCAATCAAGATGATAATAGATTTTATTACTTCTTATTCAGAGCCACGCATTAATATTTTTCAACACCTAGCACCAGCTCTATATTTATATGGCAGCGCCTGGATAACTATAATAGTTATAACACGATTACAAAATTGGTGGCAAGCCTATATTTTACCTAAATTCGAAGCAAACATTAGAATGGATACCCTTAGTTATGTATTAAATCATTCTTACCATTATTTTGGCCATCAATTTTCCGGTAACATCGCCAGTAAAATTAAAGATTTACCTAAAGCTTTAGAAACTATTAGAATGATTTTATGTTGGAATATAATAATTAGTTTATCGGTAACAATAGCAACATTAATAGTAATGGCTACTGTAAACAAATGGTGCGCTTTAATATTAGGAACCTGGATTGTTATACATTTAGGGGTAATTATTTATTTTGGCCAATTTACTAATATAGTCGCCGCAAAAAACGCCGAAGATAAAAATCGTTTAAGCGGTAGTATTGTTGATATTATCTCTAATATTGCCTCTGTTAAATTATTCTCAACAAGTAACAAAGAAATAAATTACATTAAAGATCAACAAGCTCAAGAAATGGAAAGCAATAAACAACTTATTTTATCTTATAATAAATTACGCCTATGGACAGATATTCCCTTAACTTTTACCTTTGCCGGTCTTATTTCAGCTTTAATTATTGGCTGGCAACACCATTTAATTTCTGCTGGGGATGTTACGTTTGTAATGCAAAGCACTTCTTGTGTAACAGCCCAAATGTGGTTTTTAGGGGAATCTCTGGCAACTTTGTTTGGAGAAATCGGACTAGCCAAACAAGCATTAACAATTTTACAAACACCTCACGATATAGTCGACCCGCCAAACGCTAAAATGTTACAAGTTAAAGATGGTCTTATTGAATTCGATAATGTAACTTTTAATTATCAACACGGTAATAGATTATTTCAAAATAAATATATAACTATTGAATCAGGAACTAAAGTTGGTTTAGTTGGTTTTTCCGGATCTGGTAAAACTACATTTGCTAATTTAATTTTACGCCTGTTTGAAGTACATAGTGGCCAAATCCGTATCGATCACCAAAATATTAGCGAAGTTACTCAAGATTCTTTGCATGCAGCTATAGCGATGATCCCTCAAGATACCTCTCTATTTCATAGAACTTTAATAGAAAATATTCGTTACGGTAAACCAGATGCCAACGACAAAGAAGTTATTCAAGCTTCCATAAATACCCATTGTCACGAATTTATTACCAAACTACCAGAACAATATCAAACTTTAGTTGGAGAACGAGGAATGAAATTATCTGGTGGACAACGACAAAGAATTGCTATTGCTAGAGCTATGTTAAAAAATGCACCTATAGTAATTTTAGACGAAGCAACTAGCGCCTTAGATTCCGTTACCGAGCAGCTCATTCACGAGGGCTTGCAATCCCTTATTAAAGGCCGCACTACTATTGTTATTGCGCATAGGTTATCTACCCTAGCCACCATGGATCGTATTTTAGTATTTGATAAAGGACAAATTATAGAAGACGGATCACACGAACAATTATTACAACAAAATGGTCGATATGCACATATGTGGCACATGCAATCTGGAGGTTTTTTACCAGAAGAAGAAAATTAGTTTTTTTTCTGATCATCAGATTGTTGTTTATTATTAATATTTAATATATCCATTACTTTTTGTTTTACCTCTGGAGGTAATAATTGATCCAATGATTTATCTTCGGATGACGAGGACGATGAATCTTTAGGTGGTGCTTTATTATCTGCAGAAGATGATGGTGCGTTAGGATCCATAATTTTTTTTAGTTGTTCTTCGACAGGATCTATAGTTTTAGTTTGATTTTGTTGTGGTTCTTTTGCTTCAGAATTTTCGCTGGCAGGCATATGAAAGTCTAATTTTTTCATATCTTCTGGTAATTGCTTTTCTAACCATACCGCTGCAGGTTTAAAACTTGCTATTAATGTAGAGTCTTTAATAGAATAATCTTGAATTAGTCCGGCAGTTTTGGCCATAGCCATAGTAAGTGCAATTATTGCTACTCCTCTAACAAAACCAAATACTCCACCGGTAATACGATCGGTAACAGTAAACTTGGTGGCTTTAATAATTTGTTCTATTAATCGACTTATTATTCCACCTATAATTAATACTATAAATACTATTAATATAAATGCTATTACCAAACGCATTTCAGCTTGAGGAATAATACTGTGAAATAACCCAGATGCTGGTTTACAATAACTAATCGCTAACATAATTGCTGCCGACCAAATTATTAAAGACATTACCTCGCGAATTATTCCTCGCATAAGGCCCATTAACATGGAAACCATAATAATTATAATAATACCGTAATCAATCAATCCTTGAATATTTTGCATATATTAATTCCTTTTAAGCCACTCACTCCAATTCTGCTTGTTATACCCTTCTGGATCTAACACATATTTATAAAATTTTTTAATAAATCCATAACGATCTTTAGCAGCCGGTTCTTTCCATTTTTTACGGATCACTCTAACAAGTGGTTCAGATAGGTTAATCCCACCTAAATTATATTGACGCCGTAAAATATCGTCTAATGGTAACAAATGTGCATTTTTAATAATATCGTATAATACCATAAAAGTAGTAGTACGACCTTTACCTCCGCGACAATGAAAATGCACCCAAGCATCTTTGGGCAAATTTTTTATAAACTGCACAAATAAATCCACTTGTTTGGCTTCTGGAGCAAAATGATCAGCAACTAAAAATCTTTGATACTTTACTCCTAATTCTTCTACTGCTTGTTGTTCAGTAACCACTTTATGTATTGCCACCGTAGAATAATTTTTAGGTATAAAAAAACCATCTTCTAATTTATCAACAGCTCGATACACGTTCGCAGTTTTCGCAAGAAATAATTGCAAGATCAACTGTTGTTCTAAGCTATACGCAACTTGATTTCTAAATCCAAACCATGAAACTGCATTATCATTTAATAATGCATGCGGTTCTTGTCTTAAATCAACAATAAAAATTTTATTATGGTTTTTAACAAATTGTTGTGCTTGAGCAATTATATATTCAAAATCTTTCAAATTCGGTTGGGCACTACCAGAAACATATAATTTTATAGGTTGTAGTACTATTCCAGTACGATATTTTTTTGGTTCAGAATAATTTTTAATATTATTTATATTATCAAATATTAAAATTACCCCCTTAAGATCCGTTGTATCAGCATAAATATTTAGCATGCTTAACATGCTAGCAATACACAATAGCTTAATTATTGATTTTAATTTTAGCAAACTTTCTTTTCCCAATTTGATAAACATGTGAAACACCATCAACCTTAACTGCTACATTGTTTTCTATTACTTCGCCATTTATTTTAACTGCTCTTTGTCGAATCATACGCAATGCTTCAGAAGTGCTAGCTACTAGCCCAGATTGCTTTAATACGTTAGCTAAGGCCATAGTATGGTTATTATTATCCACAGTTACCACAATCTCTTGGAGATTTTCTGGTATTTTATTTTGCTGGAATTGTAGTTCAAAATCTTCATGAGCCTTATTAGCCGCGTTAACGCTATGAAATCTCGCAACAATTTCTTTAGCTAATAATATTTTAATATCTTTCGGGTTATGTCCATCTACTACACTATTTTTTAATTGATTAATATCTTTAAGATCTTTAAAGCTAAGTAAATCAAAATAACGCCACATAAGTTGATCAGATATTGACATAAGTTTACCAAACATCTCACTTGCTGGCTCTGTAATCCCTATATAATTATTTAATGATTTAGACATTTTTTGAACACCATCTAAACCTTCTAATAATGGCAAAGTAATAGCTACTTGCGGTTTTTGACCATATTGTTTTTGTAGTTCTCTACCAACTAATAAATTAAATTTCTGATCTGTACCACCAAATTCTACATCTGCCTTCGTTACTACAGAATCATACCCTGTCAACAAGGGGTATAAAAATTCATGAATGGCAATCGATTGCCCATTTTTATAACGATTATTAAAATCATCCCGTTCTAACATTCTGGCTATAGTATATTTAGAAGTTAGTTCTATCATTTGATGAGAGGTTAATTTTTCTAACCAACTAGAATTAAATAAAATTTCTGTTTTTTCCGGATCTAAAATTTTAAATACTTGATTTTTATAAGTCTCAGCATTTACTAAAACTTGCTCTTTAGTTAAAGGCAGTCTAGTAATATTTTTACCAGTTGGATCTCCTATCATCCCAGTAAAATCTCCAATTATAAATAGCACCTTATGGCCAAATAATTGGAATTGCCGCATTTTATTTAAAACTACTGTATGGCCTAAATGCAAATCAGGAGCCGAAGGATCGCAGCCAATTTTAATTTTAAGCGAGGAACTTAGCCGAGATTTTAGATCTTCTAATACTAAAATTTCCTCTACACCTTGCTGTAACTGTTCTAATTGTTCAAAAGTATTATATTTCATAAGCCCATAATAATAAATCAAGAATGATTTATTTGCATTAATATTTTATATTACACAAAATATTATGTATACTGAATGCAGGAGAATTAATATGCTAAGCATTGGTTTAATGAGCGGTACCTCAATGGATGGTATAGATGCAGCATTAATAGAAACCGACGGCAAATCACAAATTAAAGAATTAGGTGGCATTTCACTTAATTATAATGCTGATTTTAAAATGCTATTAAAATCAGCAGAATTAGCCGTAAGAACCTGTAATGGTAATTTAGAAGAAGCTAAACGTTATTATTCTCAAGCTATTGAATCTTATCTAACCAAAGAACTTAAAAGTACCGATTTTGCAAGATTTAAAGAATTTACGTTTGATCAAATCGTAGAACAATCCACAAACCTCCACGCTGATATTACAAATAGTTTATTAAAAAAACTAAATTACAACCCAAAAGATATCGATATTATTGGTTATCATGGTCAAACTTTATTTCATCGTCCATCCGAAGGAATTACTATTCAAATAGGTGACGGACAATTGCTTGCTAAAAAAACCAATATTAAAGTTATTAACGATTTTCGTAGTAACGACGTAAAATCTGGCGGACAAGGAGCTCCATTTGCACCACTTTATCATCTTGCTTTAGCTATTCGTGATAACAAATACCCTATAGCTATAGTAAATTGTGGCGGTATTGCTAACGTAACTTTTATTACCGGAACAACTTATAATGATATTATTGGTTTCGATACCGGTCCAGGTAACGGTTTAATAGATCGTCTTGTTAAACAAAAAACAAATAATACTGAATTTATGGATCAAGATGGAAAATACGGTAAAAAAGGTCAAATAAATTTAGAAATATTAAAATTGTTGTTCCAAAAAGGCGTTTTGCAACAACAAAAAAATTATTTCGATATTAATCCTCCTAAATCTTTAGATATTGATGATCTAAAACTCATCGAAGAATTAAAAGATATTCCGTTACCAGACGCATGCGCTACATTAGCTGCCTTTACAGCAGAATCTATCGCTAAAAGTATTGATTATTTACCTAAAGAAGTAGTGCCTATAAATTGGGTATTGGCTGGTGGCGGGTGGAATAATCCGGTAATTAAAGACCAATTAACTATCA
>Ga0187885_10000427_pt1 | contig 50454 bp, 62 predicted proteins | sample June2016WEW_20_1_3_FD_132970 | JGI IMG/M metagenome (GOLD analysis project Ga0187885, IMG submission 132970) | Peatland microbial communities from SPRUCE experiment site at the Marcell Experimental Forest, Minnesota, USA - June2016WEW_20_100 | ecosystem: Environmental > Terrestrial > Soil >...
GCCGAGGTGGCTCAGTCCGGTACGGCGCGAGTCTGGAAAGCTCGTGGCGGAATACGCCTCGGGAGTTCAAACGCCGAGGACGGCCGACCCGTCGCGGCGGAGATTCTCCCCCTCGGCGCTCCCCGCTCGGCCCGGGACCCTATGGGGGGGTGTCCGGCCCCGCCATGACGGTCCCGGACCGAGCCCAGACCCCGGCGCTCCTGCAGGTCGACGCGATCCTGTCGCGGCTCTCGGGCCGACAAGCCCTGGAAGAGGTCTGCCGGTTCCTCCGGCATTCGTTTTCCCACTACCCGTGGGTCGGGGTCTATCGGCTCGACGGGACAGACCTCGTCCTCGACGCTTGGGAAGGGCCCCGGGCGACCGAGCACACGCGGATCCCCCTCGACCGCGGGATCTGCGGGCAGGCGGCGCGCGAGGGGCGCACGGTCCTCGTCGACGACGTGCGCTCCGACCCGAACTACCTCGCCTGCTTCCTCGAGACCCGGGCCGAGATCGTGGTCCCCATCCATCACGAGGGCCGCGTAGTCGGCGAGATCGACATCGACGGGAACGCCGTCAGGGCGTTCGACGCGTCCGACCGGCGGTTCCTCGAGGACGTCGCGGCGAGGCTCGGCCCCTCGGTCGAGCGATCGGGCGCCGAGCGGCCGCCCGCGTGAGACCGCGCCCGATCGTCGCGAGCGCCTCGGAGAGCGCCGCGCGCCGGTCGAACGGCGTAAATCGCGGCGGTCGGGAGACCCTACGTCGCCGCTCGGCCTGTCGCGCGACCTCCGCGAGCGCGCGTCGGACCTCGTCCACGATCGGTAGGTCGGCGGCGCGGCTCGTTCGAGAGAGGGGGTTCAGGTCGATCGAGATGACGCGCTTCCCGAGGGCCCGGAGCGCCTCGGTGCGGTCCCCGTCCTCGAGCGGGACGAGGCAGACGTCCGCGTCGAGGATCCCCCGTCGGTCGACCTTCGCCCGGTCGGACGGGAGACGGGGGATCGTCGCGGTCGGCCGCACGCCGAGCACGCGGCGGACGCCCGCCCCCCGCAGCGCCTCCGCGACCCGACGGGCCCGCGACCCAGTGCGGTGGAAGAGGTTCACCTCGACGTCCAGCCCGGGCACGGCCCGCGCGAGCCCCGCGACCTCGTTCGCCGCGAGGGCCGCGACGTTGCCGTTGACGCTGAGGACCGGATGCCGGGCCGCGAGCAACCACTCCGCGGCCGCCCGCTCGGCCCGCCGGGCCCCAGAGGTCGTGCGCTCACCGAGGAGGTAGTCGAACGCCTCTCCGCGTCCCTGGGCGATGAGCCCTTCGGCGACGACCAGGCCTTGGCGGTGGGCCTCGGCGAGCCCGCGCCGCACCTTCAGGCTGGCAAAACGGGGATGGCGGGGAGAAAGGCGCATCGGAGCGTACGCTCAGTGCGGTTCCGCCGCGGGGTCGGTCGTGGCCTCCGGGGGGGGAGCCCGGCGGCCCTCGAGCGCCGCGATGCGCTCTTCGAGCGGGCCGAGACCGTCCTCGATCGCCTTGGTGAGGGTGAGCTTCAGGCTCTCCTCGAGAGCGACCAGGTCCCGGCCGAGGTCGATGATCCGCCGGGCGTTCTCGTTGAGCAGAAGCCGGCTCTGGGTGGAGACGCGGTAGGTGTCGGAAAGGTCCTTCGTGAGCTGATGGGACGATTGCGCGAAGGTTTCGACCGAGGCGCCGACCGGTTTCCACTTCTCGTCGAGGTTCGAGATGACGGTCGTCGAGAGCTTGTCAGCCGCGGACTGGACCCCTGAGGTGATCTCGCGCGAGACCCTCTCGGCGAGCGACGTTTCCATCCCTTCGAGCCGGGTCTTGACCTCTTGCGTAATCTCCTGACTCCCCGTTTCCATCCGTTGGAGCCGGTCCTCGACCGACTGGAGGCGGGCGAGCAGGTTCGAGTAAGCGGTTCCGATGAGCGTGTCGGCGTGCGCCTGGCTCAGCTCCTGGCCTCGGAGGAGGAGGTGGAGGACCCAGTGCTCCCGGCCTTTCGTCTCGGCGAGTGGTCCCCGGTCGACCCGGTCCCGGACCTCCCGGTCATCAATGAGCGTCTGGAGCTCCTTCAACACCTCCACCCGAAGGAAGGAGGTGGTCCCGCCGGCGTTCGCAGGGCGCCCCGCCATCGCCGGAGCATGGGGTTCCCGGTCCTATATACGTTGGCCGGAGGGACGGTGCCTTGCCGTTCGGGTCCCCGGGTCCGGTCGCGCGGTGGAATCCGGGTCCGGCGGTCGCCGTCTATTCCACGAACTCGCGGCCGAGCAGCTCGCGGGCGACGATGAGACGACGGATCTCCGAAGTGCCCGCGCCGATCTCGAGCAGCTTCGCGTCCCGGGCGAGTCGCTCGAGGGGGAGATCGCGCATGTAGCCGTACCCGCCGTGGATCTGGATCGCGTCGAGGGCGACCCGCGTGGACGCCTCGGAAGCGAACGTGAGGGCCGCCGCGCTCGCCCGGAGGTTGCGGGGGTCGGTCCGGACGGACTCGAGCGCGGCGTACATGAGCCACCGGGACGCTTCGAGGTCGGAGTACATCTCCGCGAGCTTCGCTTGGATGAGCTGGAACCGCCCGATCTTCTGCCCGAACTGCTCACGCTGCCGAGCGTAGACGACCGACAGGTCGAGGCATTCCGCGATGATCCCCACGGGGATCGCCGTGAGGACCGCTCGCTCGACGTTGAGCCCGCTCATCATGATCCGGACCCCGTCGTTCTCCTTGCCGACCAGCTGGTCCCGCGGGACCTCGGCGTCCTGAAACGCGAGCTCTCCCGTCGGCGAGCCCCTCATGCCCATCTTATCGAGGCTCTTCGTGACCGAGAACCCGGGCGTGTCCCGCCGGACGAGGAACGCACTGATGCCGCGAGGGCCCTTCTCGGGGGCGGTCTTCGCATAGACCAGTAGCGAGTCGGCGACCGGTCCGTTCGTGATGAACTGCTTCGTCCCGTTGAGACGGTAGTGGCCGCCGTCGCGCTCGGCCCTCATTCGGATGGAGACCGCGTCCGAGCCCGCGTCCGGTTCGGTGAGCGCGAGGGCTCCGACCGCGTCCCCCGCGGCCGCGGGCGGGAGGAACGCCAACCGCTGCTCGTCGTCCGCGTTCCGTGCCACGTTGTCGGCAAAGAGGTTCGAATGCGCGCCCACGCTCAGCGCGAGAGCGGGGCTGACCCGCGCGATCTCCTCGAGCACCACCGCCTGGGCGACGTAGGAGAGCCCGAGCCCCCCGTACGTTTCCGGCAGCGTGAGACCGAGGAAGCCGTGGGCTCCGAGACGCGCGAAGACGTCCCTCGGAAAATAGTCCTCCCGGTCCATCCGCTCGGTGACCGGAGCGATCTCCTTGCGGGCAAACCGTCGGGCGGCCTCGCGGAGGTCCTGGTCCTCCCGGGAGAGGGTGAGGTCCATACCCGGGCGACGGTTCCCCAGACAATACGGTTGCGGGAGAACTAGGAGCGGCGACCGGAGGACTCCTTTCGCAGGATTCCGATATGGAGCCGCCACGCGGGGCGGCGGTCCGGGAAGTCCGAGCGGAAGTGGGCCCCTCGGCTCTCCGTGCGCGTGAGCGCGGCGCGAGAGACGAGCGAGGCGGTCAGGATGGCGTTGGCGACGGGCCCCGGAAGGTCGGCGGCCCGGCCGGGTTCGGTCGACCGACCGAGCTCCCCGAGCTCCTCGAGGGCGGCGCGAAGGCCGCTTCCGGTCCGGACGATCCCGACGTTGTCCCAGAGAAGGTCACGGACCCGGTCGAAGGCCCGGGGAAGGTCGCCCCGTCCCGCGCCGGGGGGCCAGCCGAACCGGACCAGTCGGCCCGGGGACGGGACCGGGCCCGCGACCGGATTCACGAGCTGGCGCGCGACGCGTTCCCCGAATACGAGGCCCTCGAGAAGCGAGTTGCTGGCGAGGCGGTTGGCCCCGTGGACGCCGGTCGAAGCGACCTCCCCGCACGCATAGAGGCCGCGGAGGCTCGTTCGTCCCTCGAGATCGGTCGTCACGCCTCCGATCATGTAGTGGGCGACCGGCGTGACGGGGATCCAATCGCGCGACGGGTCGAGGCCGTACGTCGCGAGGAAGCGGCAGACGGACGGGAACCGAGCGAACAGGCGGTCCCGCGGGATCGCGGTCGCGTCCAGATAGACGCACGGGTGGCCGGAGCGGTGGATCTCGCGGTCGACGGCGCGCGAGACGATGTCGCGGGGGGCGAGCTCGGCGTCCCGATGGTGTCCGACGAGGAACCGCTCGCCGGCCTCGTTGCGGAGGACCGCGCCCTCTCCGCGGACCGCCTCGGTGATCAGGTAGCGGGGGGCTCCCTCCCGCCAGAAGACCGTGGGATGGAATTGGATGAACTCCATGTCGGTGAGGAGCGCCCCCGTCCGGAACGCGATCGCGACCCCCTCCCCGGTCGCCACGGAGGGGTTCGAGCTCTGACGATAGAGGCTGGCCGCGCCCCCGGTCGCGAGGACGACGGGGCCCGCCTCGGTCTCCTCGACGCTGCGCCCGCGATCGTTCGAGATGAGGGCGACCATCCCCGTGCGGCCGGCGGACCGGAGTCCCCGGAGGACCGTCCGCTCCCGGACCTCGATGCCGGCGTCCAGGACCCGTCGTTTCAGGGTCTCCTCGATCGATAGACCGGTCGCATCCCCGCCGGCGTGTAGGATCCGACTCCGGGAGTGCGCGGCCTCTCGCCCGAGGGCGACCTGCCCCTCGATCGTGTCGAAGGGGACGCCGTACCGGACGAGGTCCGCGATCCGAGCCGGGGCCTCGTACGTGAGCGCCTTTGCAGCGGCGGGGTCGACCAGCCCGGCGCCCGCGCGGAGGGTGTCCTTCAAGTGAAGGGCGGGCGAATCGTCCGGCCCGACCGCGGCGGCGATGCCTCCCTGAGCGTAGCGGGTGGTCGCCTCCTCGAGGCGAGACTTCGTGATCAACGTGGGACGGAGACCGAGCTCTCGGCAGCGGAGCGCGACGTAGAGCCCCGCGATGCCCGTCCCGACGACCAGGGAACGACCGTCGTGGTCGCGCACGTCCCGGCGAGCGGGGCGCGTGGTATAGCGGCTTCCCCCTGCGGGCGGGCTGTCGTATACCCGTTTGCTCTCCGGTTACCTTGCCCGAGAGCGAGCCACCGTCCCCGATTCCGTGGGAAGCGGTCGTCTCCGTTCGCGAGGATGCCGCGCTCGAACGGGAGCTCACGGCCCGTCTGGAGCGGGAGGGCGGCCCGAGGTCCGTCGGGGTCACCGACCTCATCAACCTCCGCCGGGCCTTCTATCGCACCGTCGCCCCCGCCGTCCCTATCCCTGCCGCCCGCCAGGTCCGTCTCGACCAAGGCCGCGCCCTCCACCGGACGCTGGGCGCTCGCCTGGCCCGCGAAGGGACCCTCGAAGCCCGGGTCCGCCGGGACGGTCTCGTCGGGCGCATCGACATCCTGGCCGACCTTCCGATCGAGGTGAAGACGGCGACCTCGCTCGTCGAACCGTCGGAGCTCCCGGCCCACCGACCCGACCACATCGAGCAGCTCGGCATGTACTGCGCGCTCGTCGACCGCCCGACGGGCCGACTGCTCACGCTCGTCGCGAGCCCGGTGGGCGTCTCGGAGGTCCAGGCCGTGGACCTTTCGTTCCGCTCGACCCCTCGGATCCTCTCCGAGATGCGACGAAGGGCGGACCTGCTCCGGACGGCGTGGGCCGAGGCCCGTGTCGACCCGCTCCCGAGGTGCCCCTGGTACGGACGGGGCTGTGAGTTCGAAGAGGCTTCCGTGTGCGCCTGCACGGGCGAGGAGGAACCGGTCCTCCACCCGATCCCCGAAGAGGTCGAGACGATCTCCCCCAGGTACGACGTCCGGGAACGGGTCCGGTCGGCGCTTTCCGAGCCGGTCCCCTTCGAGGAGACGGTACCGGTCGGGCGCTTTCGGGAGCTGCTCTACCCCCGACGCGCCTACTTCGACCGGACCGCCCCGGCCACGCCATCGGCCCCCGCCCCGCCTCGAGAGGTCTCGCCCTCCTCCGCTCCCGCACCCGACCTCTACGCGCGGCTGAGCGGCGCCCTCGAGAGCGGGCCCGCCGGGGAGGTCGCGCGGCTGCCGGCCCGGTCGGCCGAGCCCGAGGAGGAGGTGGTCGGGTTCCGTGGCCGTCCTCTGTTGATGCGGACGTCCCGCGCGTGGGCGCGGTACCGGGAAGACGAGCTGGTCACGCGGGCCCCCCAGTACGCCCTCGAGCTTGGGCTCCGGTGCGCCACCACCGGGACGGACTCCGGGGTCGTTGTGGTCGGGTTCGAGCGGGCCGAGGTCGACCGCGACGGGATCCAGGTCCTCGAGGTCCGTTTCGGCTCGCTCACCCCGTTCTCTCGGCTCTACCGGGAACGAAGCCGAGGCCTCTCCATCGCGCTCCGCGACCGGGCCCCCGGGAACTTGCCGTCGTGCCCGGACTGGATGACGCTCGACTGCCCCTACCGGTCCGAATGCGGCTGCGGGGGACCGGACGCTCGCGTGACCCGGTAGATGTTCGATCGCACCGTCGGCTCGAGATGGAACTCGTGGTACAGTCGGCGAGCGGGTTCGTTGGCGGCAGTCACCCAGAGGTGGACCCGCTCGTAGCCGAGGGCCCAGAGCGCCCTCAATCCCCACCGGAAGAGGTAGCGACCGTACCCCCGCCGACGGAACTCGGGGTCGACCAGGAAGTTCACGAAGAGCCCCTTTCGGGGGGAGCGCTCGGCCGAAAGGATCGCTCCCACGAGCCGTGGAGGGTCGGGGAGGTACAACGCGGTCGACGCTTCGTCCAGGAACCGCCCCAGACTGCCGGCGAGCACGGCCGCGGTGACCCGCCGGTACTCTTCGACCCGGTCGCCGATCAACAGTGCGTCGAGGGTCCCGCGGACGGAGCGAAAGTCGAGGTCGGCGAGCGCGTCGACCGTTACCGCGCGAATCGGGACGAGCGCCAAGTGGTCCGGCACCGGACCGGGAGGTCGACCATCCTCGATGCCGAGAGAACGCTCCATTGCCATGCGCTCGAGGACGGTCGCCCCCGGCCGCGGGGCGAGCCGAGCGAGGAGTTCCTCCTCGTGGACGGGAGAGAGGCCGGTGAACCCGATGTTGATCGACCGAACTCCCGTCGGCAGGTCCTCGAGGAGCGCGCCCGCCAGCCGCTCTCCTCGGTCGACTGCTCCGGCCTCTTCGGCCACGTGAACGTGGCCGTAGGCTTCCTCGCCGCTGGTCGAGTAGAAGGAGATCCCGGCTCCCGGGTCGACGGGGTAGTACCACCCCGGGGTTCCTCCCGAACGAAGCCCCTCGGCCGTTCGCTCGACCCAGTCCCCCCCCGGCGACTCGTCCCGCGCGAGGAGGGCCTTGCGGACCTGCTGAACGATCTCGAGGAGCTCATCGAGGCGCGCTCCGTTCGCCCGTCGGGGCTCGTCCATGGCGCGTTCCTGGGCTACCCCGCGACGAGGCGCAGGAGGATCTGCGCGATGTCGGGAGCGACCGATGCCTTCTCGGCGGGGTTCCCCAACGTATCGGTCGAGTAGACGTCCCCGACGACCGCCTTGATCCGTTCGAAGGCGTCCTTGAGGAACAGTCCGTGAGTGCACGCGGCGCTGATCCCCAGGGCACCGTTCTTCTTGAGGAGCTTCGCCGCCTCGACGATCGTCCCTCCGGTCGAGATGACGTCGTCGATGAGGGCGACGTTCGTTCCCTCGACCGGCACCGGGACCGTGGACGGAAGGGACAGCTCCACGTGTTCGCTGTCGATGCGACGCTTCTCGAGGGCGAACCACGGCTTGTCGAGCAGCTGAGCCATGCGTCGCACTCGGTCGACGCCACCCTTATCCGGCGAAACGAGCAGGTCGAGGGACCGCTCCGCCAGGAGCCGGGCGATCGCCGGGATCCCGCTCGCCTCGAACGCCGGCTTCGTGAACTGCGTGAGGGTCTGCGACGAGTGCAGGTCGACGGTCACCACGGCATCGGCATCGAGCTCGACATGGCGACAGAGGGCGCGCGCGCTCACCGGCTCTCCCGGGAAGAACCGCCGGTCTTGCCGTGCGTAGCCGAAGTAGGGAACGACCACGAAGGTGCGCCGAGCCCCGGCCTCCCGGACCGCGTCCTCCAGGAGGATCAGCTCGAGGAAGTCGTCGTCCGTCCGGGTCGATTGGACGATCACGACATCCTCGCCCTCGAGCCGCCCGCCGACGCGCACGTACATCTCACCGTCGGGGAAGCGTTTCGTGAACGGGATCCCGAACGGCGCGTTGCCGAGCTCGCGGGAGATTCGCTCCGCGAGCGCGGTCGATGCGGTACCCCCGATGACGTGCATCTCGACTCCCGGCATTAGGACTCGGGGTAGGACAATAAGATTGCGTGACGAGCTCGGTCCACCCCCCCGTCCCGGACCGGGCGCGTCGTTCGTTCGCGCACGCGGGGGAAAGCGGGGACGGGTCTACAGCTCGTCGTCCGAGCGCCGCTTCTTCCTGGGCTTCTCGGCCCGCCGGACATGGGGCTGCGGGCGGCCCCGGCGGGAGGGTGTGTGGGAGGGTGGGGGCCGTGTCCGGCGACGCTGGGGGGCCTCCTCTTCGGGTTCCTCTTCCTCCTCGTCCTCAGGATGTCTTCGTCGCAGTCTAGAGAGCCACCGACGTGGACCGGACTCCTCGGCGGAAGCGGACTCCGCCTCCGACCGGGCTTCCTCTTCCTCCTCCCGGCGAAGGGGTGTTTCGATGCCTTCCGTTCGGAACGCGTAGTGGATCCCGAACGCCACCAGGATGATGCCCACGATCGTGAGGCCCAGGAACTGCCAGGACTGCGGCGGAACGTCACCGGCTTGCCCTTGCAGGAGGAGTTTCACGGCCCCGAACCAGGGTATCATACCCCGCGCGACCCCGATGATCCAGCCGGGTTCCGCGAGCGTGCTGAGCCCGGCCTGCGGCGACTGGTCCGGCCAGGGGTTATTGTCTCCCATCGTGAGGAAGCCCGACTGCTGTCCGAGAGACGCGGAGCTCAGGGGGAGGGAGACGTTCACCGACTCCCAGCCGATGCGGTAGAGGTCGAGAGTGCCGGTGATGGCGAGACCAGTGGTGTTGCAGTTCGGGGGCCCATTTTCGGGGATGTACGAGTACACCGGGTTCGACTGGGTCCCGCACGGGAGACCGGAAAGGTCCGTGGCGTTGTAGTAGTACCCCGACGGGTCCCACTGCAAGTAGAGGATGGCCCGATGGATGATTGGCGTTGACCCCTGCCCGTTCGGCCAGTAGAGGATCACGTCACCGTACTCTCCGTACGTCGAGTATCCCGTCTGAAGGCCCGTGACGTACGGGGTGATCCCCGACAGCGGGACCTTCTGGGCGAGGACCAGGTCACCCGTGTTGATGAGCCCGATATGGTCGGTCGAACCGTGTTGCATGCTATTCGATTCCACGACGTACACCGGGGGCCAGTTCTGGGTGTACGCGAACAGCGCAACGAGCAGCACCACGATGATCGCCACGGCGACCAGGGGCTCGAAGAAGAGGGAATCGCGGGCGCGCCAGTAGACCGGCCTCTTCCTCGATGGGGGGAGGCCACGGGGGGTCGAAGCTTCCTCCTCCTCTTCCTCCTCTTCATCCCTTTCCGACTCGCGCCAGCGCCGGACCGGTGGCGGACGTCGATAGCGTTGGCTGCGCCGCGGGGGAGCTCGCGTGCGCCGACGGCGAGGGGGCTCCTCCCCCTCCTCCTCGTCCTCTTCCTCGTCGTCCTCCGGCTCGTCGTCCTCGTCGCGCCGGACGGATGCGGAGCGAGGCATCGGTCCCGTCTTTTCCGGGGACCCCTTAACCCTTCGTTTCGACCGGAAGCGCCGGCGGTCGGCCGGGAAGCCTCTCGAGGGTTGCGCTCCCGAGCGAACGCTTAAGCGGACCGAGGTCCACCACCCCTCGTCCGGAGGCGGTCGGCGGCGGTCATGCGACGGATCGACATCTCGATGCCTATCTTTCCGGGAATGCCATCCTTCCCCGGCGACCCTGCGTTCGCCTCCGCTCCACTACGCTCCATCGCCCGGGGAGACCCCTACAACCTCTCGGGACTTTCGTTGGGGTCCCATGCCGGCACGCACGTGGACCCCCCCGTCCACTTCGTTCCGGGCGGCACGACGACGGACCACCTCGACCTCGGGGTCCTGAACGGGCCGTGCCGGGTCGTGGAGGTCGGTGCCCCCGCGGCCTCGGTCGGAGCCGACGATGTCGCGAGGATACCGGCCCGGACCGCCCGGGTGCTGTTCCGCACGACCAACTCGGCCCGGTGGGCGAGCTCGCTCGCGTTCTTCCCCGACTACGTGGGCCTCACTCCGGCGGCGGCCACCGCGCTGGTCGAACGGAAGGTCCGAATCGTGGGCATCGACGCCTTATCGATAGAGAACGACCCCTCGGGGACCTTCCCCGTTCATCACACCCTCCTCGGTCGGGGGACCCTCATCCTGGAAGGGCTCCTGCTCGCGGCCGCCCCGCCCGGCGAGTACGTGCTCGAATGCCTTCCGCTCCGCCTGCGCGATGGGGACGGTGGCCCCGCCCGGGCGGCGCTGGTGACCCCGTAGCAGGTCCGCTCGGATGGCGCTCGTCCCTCCCGGTCCCGGGCCCCACGACCTCTCCCTCGCCACCCCCGCGTTCTACCTCCTCGCGACGACCCTCGGCCTGTTCGTCGTGATGCTCCTGCTCCTCCGCCATTATTACCCGAACCGCAAGCGCGGGCTCGAAGGCTACCTGGACGCCGCGGGCGTGAGCCTCGCCTTCCTGGTCTTCGGGGTCATCCTCGTCGTGGTGCTGGTGACCCAGGACCCGCACGGCAACGGGACCGCCTATGCCCTCTTCGAAACGGTCCTGACGGGCTACTGGCTCGCGTTCGCGATCCCCGTCGTCACGGTCGGGAGCTCGGTGCAGGCGCGCTCGCGCGGGACGATCCGCTGGTTGGTCCCTTCGATGGTGATCGCGGTCGCGATGTTCTTCGGGATCTTCGCCTACTACCACTCGATGACCTGAGCGGAGCGCTTCGGGCTAGTCCCGTTCGTCCGGCGGGAGGAGGTCCGGTATCCCGTCCGTGATGGGGTACTCGACATGGCACTTGCCGCATGAGAGGGTTCCTTCGACGATCTCGACCCCCTCGGTCTTCCGGGGCGTAAGGGTGAGGTCCCCCCGACACAGCGGACATCGTAGGATCTCGAGGAGGTCGGGCTTCACTTGGCCACCCCTTCGACGATCCCGTAGCCGATCAGTCTCCAGGCGTTCAGCTTACGGGAGATCGCGACACGGCTGCCCGGAAACACGGTCACGGCGCGGTTGAGCGCGAGCTCGAAGTCGTCGCCGCGGGCGCTCGTGACCTTGCCTGCCGCGATGGTCGTTCCCACCGTGACGGCCAGCATCTCGCTCGTGCGGATCTTCTCGACCTTGATCTCCCGCTGGGCGCCGAGCACCCGGTCGAGGAGGGTCGCGCGCAGTCGGATCTTCTGGCTGACCGGGGGGAGGGTCCCGGCGGTCCCGACCAGACGCCCGGTAAGACCGTCGCCCTTCGCTAGCGATGGGTCGAGGCTGGTACCGATGGCGGCAAGGCCCCCCGGGCGCAGCTCCTGCCATTCCTGGCCTCCCGAGACGATCGAAGTGATCTTGGTGGTCAACGACTCCGAACGTTCGGTCGCGGAACCGGTGGGGCCCGGGCGGATCTCGATCTCCTCGCCCACGGTGAGCCGCCCTTGCAGGAGCGAGCCTCCGAGGACCCCTCCTTGCAGCGCGGCGGGACGCGTCCCCGGCCGATTGATGTCGAACGAGCGCGCCACGTACATGAGCGGAGGCTTCTTCGGGTCCCGCGGCGGGGTCGGTATCGTCGATTCGATGGCCCCGATGAGCGCGTCGATGTTGACCCGATGGTTGGCACTCACCGGGATGATCGGGGCTCCGGCGATCGGTGTGCCCTTGAGGAACTCCGCTATCTCCCGATAGTTCGCTTCGGCCTCCTCGGAGGAGAGGAGGTCGATCTTGTTCTGCACGACCACGACCTTGTGGACCCCGATGATGTCGAGCGCGTAGAGGTGCTCTCGGGTCTGAGGCTGCGGACAATGCTCGTTCGCGGCGATGAGCAGCAACGCGCCGTCCATGATGGCGGCCCCCGACAGCATGGTCGCCATCAAGGTCTCATGACCGGGGGCGTCTACGAACGATACGGCGCGCAGGAACTTCGCCTCACTGCCGCAGGAGGCACAGACCGGCTGGACGGAGTACCCGGACGGTTCGGGACAGTTCGGGCACTGGTAGAACGCCGCGTCCGCGTATCCGAGCTTGATGGAGATCCCGCGCTTCAGCTCCTCGGAGTGCCGGTCGGTCCACTCTCCCGTGAAGGCCTGGGTGAGGGTGGTCTTGCCGTGGTCGACATGGCCGACCAGGCCGATGTTCACCTCGGGCTGGCGGGGGACCTTCATGCCGCGGCGAACAGCTCCGCGAGAGGCTTCGGGCCTTTCTGCTCGACGATCAGGTTGATCTGGACGGTGTCCTCGCTGATCGTGTTGCCGCGGAACGTTCGCCGCCGGCGCATCCCCGCGCGAGGGGCTTGGAAACCGAAGCCGTCACCGACATAGAGGCGGGTCTGGCGCGCCCCGGGGAGGTCCGGGCGAAGCGGAAACCCGCTCTTGTCGGTCCCTCCCGTGATGCGGAAGGTGTACCCCGTAGCGCCGATGAGCTCCCCTCCGACCGCTTCGCCGATCCGCTTCCCCAAGAAGCCGGCCGCTTGCGGGTCGCCTACCGTGCGCGCGACGGACTTCTCGCGCTCGGAGATGACGAGCTTGTACTCTACCATCCGATCCTCAAGGAGCGAGTGCGCGCCAGTGGGGGGTCGTTTAAATAGCTTCTACCTCGGGAGCGGGCGCCCGGACCGGCACCTCCGGCGAGGTTCCGACTGACCCGAGGTGCCGGGGAGCGTGGACGGGCCTCTCCCGGCGGCCCACATTCCTCCCGGGAAACGGCCTTATCAACTGGGTCTCCGTCTTCGACTCGTTGGGCGGCGCTCGGGAATGACCGACCTGGGAACCTACGCGCTCGTCGCCGACGTCGCGTTCCTTCTGGGAGGGTTCGCCTACGCCGCTGGGTCGGACCTCCGAGACCGCGAGGTACCGGACGGTCTGTGGCAACTCCTGGGGGTCGTGGGATTCCTGATCGGGTTCGCCGCCGTGACGCCGTACGGGATCGTGCCCTCGTTGCTCTGGGCCGTGGTCGGCCTCCTCGTGATCCAGCACCTGTTCGCCTGGGACGTCCGGCTCGGTGCCTGGGGCGAACGGTACGCCGACCTCCTCGAGCTCGGGGGCTACGTCGTCACGGTGGCCCTCGTGGCCGTCGCCGTCGTCCGTGTGGGGGTCGGGCCGGGCGCCGTGCCGGTCCCCGTGATCGCCGTCCTCGTTACGGTGATCTTCGCGAGGGGGCTGTTCGAGGCCGGGATCCTCTACGGAGGGGCCGATGCCAAGGCGCTCATGGTCGCCGGTCTTCTCGTGCCGATGTTCTCCACGCCGTTGATCCCGCCCCCCGCGCCGATTGCCCCGGTGACGATGATTCTACCGTTCGCGGTGAACGTGCTGATGAACTCGGCCCTGTTTTCCGTCGTCATCCCCCTCTTCATCGCGGTCCGCAACGTTCGCAAGAAGGAGTTCCACGGGCTCTCCGGGTTCGTCGGCTACACGATCCCGGTCGAGGACATTCCCCGAAAGTACGTCTGGGTCCGTAACCCCATGTCCGGGGAGGGGCGGGAGGAGGAGAAGTCGATCGAGACCTCCGAGGACGACCGCCGGCGACGTTCCGAGATCGCTCGCGACCTGCGCTCCCGGGGCGTCGAACGGGTCTGGGTCACGCCGCAAATCCCGTTCGTGGTCGTGATGGCGGTCGGGGTCGTCGCGGCCCTCGTGGCGGGCAACATCCTCTTCGATCTGATCTTCCACCTCTGACGACCCCGGGCCAAAGCTTTTCTTATCGGCCCACGTCAAAGGCCGGTCGACCATGGCGAAGGCGCGTGTGGCGAAGAAGACCCCCATCCGGGTCCTCATCGCAAAGCCCGGTCTAGACGGTCACGACCGAGGGGCGAAGGTGGTCGCCCGTGCGTTACGGGATGCCGGCATGGAGGTCATCTACGCCGGCCTTCGGCAGACCCCCGAGGAGATCGTCCGGGCCGCGCTCGAAGAGGACGTCGACCTGATCGGGCTCTCCATCCTTTCGGGCGCCCATATGGCGCTCTTTCCGCGGATCCTCTCGCTCCTCAAGGAGCAGGGAAGCCACAACATCCCGGTCTTCGCCGGCGGGATCATACCGGACGAGGATGCTCGGCGTCTCAGGAAGGCCGGGATCCGCGCGATCTTCGGTCCGGGCACGTCCCTCGAAGAGATCGTCACCACGGCTCGGTCGCTGGCCCGTCACTCGGCATGACGGGGGCTTCCTCCCGCCTTCCCGCAGCCGCCCGGGCGATCGTCGACGGGGATCGGCGCGTCCTCGCGCGCACGATCACCGCGGTCGAGAACGGCGACCCCTCGGCGGACCGGGTGGTGAGGAGCCTCTACGGTCGCTCCGGTCGAGCCCCGGTCATCGGCCTCACGGGCCCGCTCGGGGTAGGCAAGTCGAGCCTCGTGAACGCCCTCGTCGGGCGTTTGCGGGCTCTCGGACAGAGCGTGGGGGTGGTCGGGGTCGACCCGTCGAGCCCGTTCACCGGCGGCTCGGTCCTCGGCGACCGGATCCGGCTCGAACGGCGCGCCGACGACACCGGCGTGTTCTTCCGGTCGATGGCGAGCCGCGGGGCGGCCGGAGGAGTGGCGGCCGCGACCCGCGAGGTATCTCGCCTGCTCGACGCCGCCGGCTTCGACGTGATCCTCGTGGAGACCGTCGGGAGCGGCCAGGTCGACGTGGCGATCCGCGACATCGCGAGCACCAGCATCGTGGTCCTGGTCCCGCACCTCGGCGACGAGGTCCAGACGCTGAAGGCCGGCCTCTTCGAGATCGCCGACATCTTCTGTGTCAACAAGGTCGACCTCCCCGGCGCCGAGCTGGCGAAGCGGGACCTCGCCGAATTGGTCACGCTCGGCGGCCGAACGAGCGGCTGGGCTCCCACGATCGTCGGCACTTCCACCGTGGAGCCGACGGGGATCAACGAGCTCTGGAACGACGTGGTCGCCCACGAGAAGTTCCTGGACTCCTCCGGGGAGCGGACCCGGGGGGAACGGAAGCGCCTTTCGTCGGAGATCGTCGGGCTCGCGCGAGACCGTGTCGGGCACGAGCTCACTCGGCGGCTCGAACGTGACCCGTCGCTGCGCCACCTCTTGGACGAGGTCGTCGCGCGCCGGATCGACCCCCGTACGGCGGCGGATCGCCTCGTGGCCGGAGGACGACGCGCCCGATGATGGCGGACGAATTTCAGCTCGCCCTCGCCGCGGGGCTGCTCGTTCTCGCGGTGGCGATCGCCTACTTCGTCTTCGCCTCGTTCCTGTTCGGCGCGGGGTACCAACCGACGCCCCGCCGGGCGGTCGAGACGATGCTGCGGTTCGCCGAGGTCGGCCCGACGGACACGCTCTACGACCTCGGAGCGGGGACGGGAGCGATCGTCTTCCGTGCGGCGCGGACGTATCGAGCTCGCGTCGTCGGGGTCGAGGTCGAGCCGCTCCGCTACCTCATCCTGACGCTGAGGAGGTCGCTCGGGCCGTTCGCGGGCCGGATCACTCTCCGTTGGGGCAATCTCTTCGACCTACAGTTCGGGGACGCGACGGTCATCACGGCCTTCCTCTGGCCGGGAGCCATGGCTCGTCTGCGCCCCAGACTGGAGGCCGAGCTCCCCGACGGGGCCCGCGTGGTGAGCCACTGCCACCCCATCCACGGCTGGACCCCCGAGAAGCATGACACGGATACCGACGTCTACCTCTACCGGTGGCCGGCGGCCGCTGCGAACGTGGCCCGGAGGACGGCAGCGGTCGCCCGGCCGCCGGCGTAGCCGCTCCGTTCCTGTCCGGACACGACCTCTCACGGAGCCTTTCGCTCTCCAGAGATGGGACTTCCCGAGAACGTAGTCGGGTGCGGCCGGTCGGAAGGAACGTCTACGCGTCGTCGGAAGCGGTCGCCGCCTTCGAGCTAGAGTGAGCGGTCCTCGTGCCCTTCGGCTTGGCCGGTGTCTCGGGGGTCGTCGGCGTTGTCTCCGAGTCGGTCGCCGGGGCGTCGGAAGGCTTCGTGCCTTCGGGGACCGGCTTCGCGCCTTCGGAGGCCTCCTTCTTCTCCGGAGCAGGGGTCACGTACTCCTCCACGACGCGGATCGTGTGGGGGTGGAGGTGCGTGCGGAGCCGGTCGATGACCCGCGGCTTGGCGGCCATCCAAGCGATGTCGAACTTCGTCCGGTCGGGGACCTTCACCGTGAGGGTCTTCTCGTGGACCTCGACGTGGAACTCGGAAGACCGGCCGTACTGAAGCTCGATGACCGAGAGCGCCTGCTCGGCGGGTTCGGTGATCCGTTCGACGACCTTGAACTTCCCACGGACCTTGCGTCCGGCGAACGGGGGGTTGAAGTCGACCCGGACGCGCGCCGCGGTCAGCGACACGACCCGTCCTCGCCGGCCTTCGACCGTGAGCGTGGTGCCGACGTCGAGATGGGCGTCCTCGCGCCGCATCTCGGGAAGGCGCTCGACCTGGTGCATCGAGAACAGCTCGATGAGGTTGGGGTCCCGCTCGCCGAAGGCGTCCGCCGGCGCGAACTCGCGGGCGACCTCGTCGCCGACCGCGAGACCGACCAGCGAGTTCTCGATGGCCGCGGGGAAGTAGTCTCCGCCGACCTCGTGCGGTCGGGGGCCCCACGTCCTCCCTTCGGTCTTAGAGTTCTCCTTCTGAGCGATCTCCTCGTGGGTGGTGTCGAGCAGCTCGGTCTTTCCGCCCATTTCCGTCCAGAGTTCGAACTCCAGGCGGACGAGGTCGCCTTTTTCGGTGACCCGGGCGACCGAACCGTGATGGGCCTCGGGGGACATCGCCCCGCCGAACCGGGGGGTGGGATAAGGTTTTCTCGAGGGTGGACGGCGGCTCCACCGGGCGACACCCGGACGGACTACCGAGCGTCCGGGGACCTCGGGGGCCCGCGTCGGTACGACGCCCGCTCGGCAGGGGTCGACACGCGGTGCCAGCGGATGGCGGCGTTGACGAAGGCGAGCGGTTTCATCGCCGCATCGATGTATCGCAGGGGATGCCGAACGGGGTTGCGCTTTTCATCGATCCGGCGTCTCATCTCTCCGTTCTTGATGAGCGACATCGCCATTTGCACCAGGTACTGATACCTCTTCCTCAGCCATTGGTAGTTGGTCGTCTCTCGCGCCGCATCGTGATACACCCAAGCGGCAGGCTCGAAGACTCCTCTGTATCCGGCGGCTAACGTTCGGGCTATGAGATCGTGGTCTTCGGCAAGGATCCTCGGGTCGAAACCCAACGATGCCACGACCTCGGTTCTCCACGCAGAGTTGCCCAACGGGAGATACGAAAGGTCCGTCCCCGCAAGGCCATCGTAGATCGACTTTTCGATAAGGTCCGTGTATCGTTCGATGGCTTTCTTGGGCGGTCTCGACGGCCGGGTCGGGCCGCCGGAGAATGCGGCTCCGTCCTTGATGGGCTGGATGATCGCGGCCAACCAGCCGTCAGGGGCGAACTCGTCCGAATCCAGAAACACGGTGATGTCCTCATGGATGAGCTTCTGAGCGGCGATTCGCGCCGGTATAACTCCACCCGAGGTTCTTACGATGATGAGCGGCACATCGCCGGAAGCCACCTTGGCAGCGTCAACGAGATTGGAGGCGGTCCTGGGAGAAGCGGCCAAGAGGATGCGATCGGGACGGCGCGATGTTTGGCGCACTATGCAGTTGATAGCGGGAAGAACCCGTGGGTCGTTTTCAACGGCGATCTCAACGCATACGGTGGGCTCGGCGTCGCTCATTGAGGCCCGTTCTCCTTCTCATCGCGCGCCTCGATGGTCGTGCCGAGCCCTGCGTGTCGACGGTCCACCCAGTCGTCTCGCATGAGCCCATGGTGGCCTGCCGTGGAAATCTCGATCTCGGGGCGGACAGCGACCTCGACGCACACCGCTCCCATGGTTCCCGGACCCCACCAAACCGGTCAGGTTGAATTCTCCTCGAGGCTCAAGGCGCCAAGACCTTAATCCCAATGGTGCTCGGGAGGGCGTGCGGATTCTCCTTATCGGAGGGGGGGTCCAACCGATTCCTCCGACCGGGTACGGCGGGGTAGAGCGGGTCCTCTTCGACTTCAGGACCGCCCTGATGGCCGCGGGTCACGAAGTGGAGGTCGTGAACCGGGTCCGCCACCGGCGGACGGTCGACGAATACCCCTTCGCGTGGGAGCTCCCCCGGCTCCTCAAGGGCCACCAATATGACGTTCTCCACGCCCACACGCCGGTGGTCGCGAACCGGCTCGCGTTCGGTGGGTATCCGTATGTCTACACGTCCCACTCGCGTCACTGGTTCTATCGCGACCGGTGGTCCCACCGCTGGGGATACTGGCTCGAGCGCCGGGCGGTCCGCCGGGCGAAGGCCGTGGTCGCCCTGACGCCCACTCTCGCGCGTACGATGGCCTCCACGGTCCGCCCGCCGCTGCCCCCGGTGACGGTGATCCCGATCGGGGTCGACAGTACGCGGATCCGTCCCGACTGGGACCGTCGCTCGGGACGGAACGCCCTCGGGGTCGGGGTTGTGCAGCCGTTCAAGCGGTGGGAGGTGGCGGCGCGAGCCGTCCGGGGTCTCGGGGTCCACCTTCGGATCGCCGGGCCGATGCCGTCGCCCGACTACGCGGCTGCGGTACGAATGGCCGGCGACCAGGTCGAGATGCTCGGGGAGGTCTCGGAAGAGGAGCTGGTCCGTCTCTACGCGGAGAGCGACTTCCTCCTTCACCCGAGCTCGGTCGAGGTGCTCCCGGGGGCGGTCCTCGAAGCCCTCGCGGCCGGAATGCCCATCGTCGGGGGACCGGCGATCGAGGGGGTCGTGGAGGAGGGGACAACCGGCTGGTCGCTTCCCGACGCGGACCCCTCTGCCTTCGTCACCGGGATACGAGAACGGGTCACCCGACTTCTCGCGGACGACCGGCTTCGCCGCGAGATGGGAGACCGGGCGCGCGCGGTCGCCGAGAGCCGCTTTGCCTGGCCCCGGGTCGTCGAGGCCCACCTACGCGTCTACGCTTCCGTGAGCGCCCCGCGCGGGCCGGCCTAGGCGCCGGGTTCGCCCCCCGCACGGACGCGGCGCGCCTCGACCAACTCCGCAACGGCCCGGTCGACCGCCTGAGCGCTGTTCCATCGGGGTTGCCAGCCGAGCGCCTGCATGCGGCGGATCGAGAGGAGCTGCACGGGGACGTCCCCGGCCCAGCCGCGGTCTCCCCCCGTATACTCGATACGGGCGCGGCCGCCGTGGGCCGCGACGACCTTCTCGCCGATCTCCCGCGCGGAGATCTGGTCGACCGCTCCGAGGTTGAAGAGGTTCACGCGGTCGTGCGCCCGATCGGTCGCGAGCAGCATGCCCGCGACGCAGTCCTCGGTGCGGAGGTAGCTCTTCGACTGGCGGCCGTCCCCGAGGATCTCAAGGCGGGTCGGGTCGCGTCGAAGCTTCTCGAAGAAGTCCGGGAGGATACCGTGGGTCATGTTCGGCCCGATCACGTTCGCGAACCGGAAGATGTCGACCGTCACCCCGTAGGAGTGGGCGTAGGCCGTCAGAAGGCCCTCGGCGGCGAGCTTCGCGGCCCCGTAGAGGGACTGGGGTTGGAGCGGACCGTACTCCTCCGGGGTCGGGAAGACCGTCGCGAGCCCGTAGACGACGCTCGAGGAGGAGAACGCGACGCGGGGCACGTCATGACGCCGGGCCGCTTCGAGGACGTGGAAGGTGGCCAGGGTTCCCTCTTCGAGGTCGAGGCGGGGGTCGGTCACGCCCTTGCGGACGTCCGGGTTCGTCGCAAGGTGCCATACGGCGGACGCGCCCCGGAAGAGGTCCGCGTAGGAGGCGGGGTTCTTCAGGTCCGCGACGGTCAGGAGGGCCTTCTTGCCCGCGGGAGAGGGAGAAAGGTGCTCGCGACGCCCGCTCGAGAGGTTGTCGATGACGCGCACCTCGCTCGCTCGTTCGAGCAGCGTGCGGACGAGTACGGAACCGATCGCCCCCGCCCCGCCGGTGACCACCACCGGCCCGTCGAGAGCACGGCCCGCCATCGGGTCGATTGGAGGTGGGGAAGCATATATAAGCGAAGGGCCGCCTAAACACGGTGCACTTACTGTCCCGGAGGGGGACGGCCCATGCGTACCTACGTCCGGATGACCTTTCACTCCGAGGGCGCGAACCCGATGAAGGTCGTGGAGGCCATGAAAGGCCTCGGCTTCGAGGAGTCGATGGGGATGCACGACTTCGTCTACAAGTGGAAGGACAAGGCACCCATCGACGACGTCATCCGCCTCATGACCGAGATGCACGAGCGATTGAAGGGCCTCGACGTGAATTACGAGATCACGACCATCTCGTGAGAATCCAATGCCCTCGGAGGAACTCGACCGTCTGGAACGCCTGCTCCTCTTGCACCTCCTCGAGCACCGTGGCCAACAGATCCGGTTCGAGGCCTCCCAATGGACGACCGAGTTCGGGATCCTGAGGAAGTTCGGAGGCGAGGACCTGAACGAGGTGAAACAGGCGCTCCGCGTTCTCGAGATCGGCCGGATGATCTACCGACGCACCCAGTACGTCGTGGGCTACTCGGAGCCGAAGCATGTGTTCTCCCTCACGCCGAGCGGGCATCGGAAGGCGCTCGAATACCATCGGGGGGAGGAGGGCGACGGAGGCTCGGTGGTCCTGCCCGCTGAACCGGAGACCATCGCGGCGTCCGAAGTCGGGTCCTCCGCCAAGCCGCCTCGGGGAACCTCCGCCGGTTGAGGCGGGATGACGGTCCTCGAAGGAACCCAGGTCCGGCTCCGACCGCTCGTTCCGGCGGACTACCCGGCTGTGTTCGCTTGGTACAACGACCCCGAGACCGTCGCACCGTTCGACCGCTTCTCGGTCGACACGTTCGACGAGTTCTCCCAGGCGGTGGCCTCGGCCGCCGAGAACCCGAGATCGCTCGCGCCCCGGTTCGCGATCGAGCGGAAGGACGAGGGAAAGATCGTGGGGGCGGTGGGCCACTACCACGCCCACCCGATCCTGGAGTACATTGACGTCTGGTACGTGCTCGGCGACCGCACGGCCCGCGGGCACGGCTTCGGACGGGAGTCGGTCCGGCTGCTCACCGACCACCTGTTCGCCGCGAGCGTCGTAGAGAGGGTCGGCGCCACGTCGGACGTCGAAAACGTGGCCTCCTACCGTCTGCTCGAGGGGCTGGGTTTCCGTCACGAAGGGACCTTACGGTCCGCGCTCTTCCATCACGGGCACTGGCACAACGTCCGCGTCTACGGGGTCACTCGGACGGAGTGGGCAACGAGGGCTCCTCGAGGCTGAACCCTACCCGGTCGCCCCCGTTCGTGGGCACGGGGGGACGGAGCGTCACCCGACCGATCTCTCGGGTCGAGCGAAGATGGGTGCCGCCGCACGGACAGACGTCCGAGGCCTCGATCTCCACCACCCGGACCGGGTCGACGTGGGCCGGAAGGGGAACGAGCCCCGAGCGCTCGGCGAACGGGTGGCGGTCCCACTCGACCCGGGGGATGTGGCGCAGCGTCACGGGGCGAGGGTGGGCCAAGGCCTCGGCGAGGTCTTCGGCGAGGAGAGGAAGGACGTCCCGCGGGAGGCTTCCTTCGAGGTCGAGGTTCGCCCCGCTGCCGGCGAGCTGGGCCTTTCGAGTCCGCAACCCGGTTCGGGCGAAGATGCGCGCGCTCAGAAGGTGCTGGCCGGTGTGCAGGCGCATGTGACGGTAGCGGCGATCCCAATCCAGGGTCCCCTCGACTTCGAGGCCCACCGAAAGACGACGGAGGACGGTCGGGGGTCCTCGGATGCGGTGCACCACGGACGCGCCCGACTTGGTGACGTCGACCACCTCGGTCGGCTCCTCCCCGGGCCGGCCGAGCGTCCCGCGGTCGTTCGGCTGCCCGCCCCCGGTCGGGTAGAAGAAGGTCCGGTCGAGGACGACCGCTCCGGGAGGGAGCGCGGTGACCCTCGCGCGGAACGACCGGACGTAGGCGGCCGCGGGGTCGACCAGGAACGCGAGCTCGGTCATACGGGCACGAGAATCTCCGGCGGAGAAACCGCTTGCGGGGGCGGGTCGCTCTCGGCAACCTTTTTAGAGGGGACCGATGTGTCACGCCGAGGCTTTGGATGTTCAAGCTCCGAATCAAGATGGAGACCCTCCGTGAGGTCGTCGAGGTCGTCTCGACCCTGGTGAGCGAGGTCAAGCTGACCATCTCGAAGGACGGCCTCGAGGCGAAGGCCGTCGACCCCTCGCATGTCGCCATGCTCGTCCTCAAGCTCCAGAAGAGCGTCTTCGAGGAGTTCACCGGCGAGAGCACCGATATCGGCGTGGACGTCGAGAAGCTCAAAGAGGTCCTTCGGCTCTCGAAGCCCGGGGACATCATCGACCTCTCGTTCGACGGGAAGAACCGCCTCGTTGCGGCGGTCGGCCGCCTTACCCGTCAGATGGCGATCGTCGACCCGGCGGGGATCACCGACCCCAAGGTCCCGAACGTGAGCCCGCCCGCCAGCGTCACCGTGAAGACTGAGGACATGCGCCAGGGGATCCGGGGAAGCGAGAGCTTCACCGACCACGTGACGCTCTCGCTCGAACCCGACGCCTTCACGATGCACTCCGAGGGCGACACGGACCGGCTCGACCTGCGGATCCCGAAGGACTCGCTCACCCGTCTCGACGTGAAGGAGCCGGTGAAGAGCATGTACCCGCTCGATTTCTTCTCCGCGATGGTGAAGTCGATCGCGGCGGACGAGACGACGCTCCATGTGGGGAACGAGTACCCCCTCAAGATCGAGTTCTCGATGAGCGCCGGTCGCGGCGAAGGTCGCTACCTACTCGCCCCTCGGGTCGAAGAAGACTGACGACGCCCGCCGGGGAGAGAGGCCGGGGACGGACCCAGCGGGTCGGGGCACGCCATCCTCATAATCGCCCGCCCGCTCATGGACCCATGGTCGATCGTCCCGAGCCTTCTGTTGCCATCCTTTCGGCGGTGCGCACTCCCATCGGTCGGTTCGGAGGCGCCTTACGGGGCCTCTCCGCGCCGGCGCTCGGAAGCCTCGCCGGACGGACCGCGATCGACCGGTCCGGGATCCCTCCGGAGGAGATCGAGGAGGTCCTGTTCGGCCAGGGCATCCAGGCCGGGGTGGGCCAGAACCCCGCGCGTCAGGTGCTCCGCGGCGTGGGGATACCCGACAGCGTCGGCGCCGCGACCGTGAACATGGTCTGCGGATCGGGCCTGAAGGCCATTCTGCTGGGGTTCACGGTAATCCGAGCCCAAGAGTTCGACCGCGTCCTCGTCGGAGGCATGGAGAGCATGTCGAACGCCCCCCACCTCCTGCCGGGAAGCCTTCGCTGGGGCAGCCGTCCGGGACCCCAGACCCTCGACGACGCGATGCAGCGGGACGGGCTCATGGACGCCTACGACGAGCACGAGATCATGGGCCTGACGGGCGAACGGGTCGCCCAGCACTTTGGACTGACCCGCGCGGACGTGGACGCCTTCGCTCTTCGCAGCAACCAGCGAGCCGTGAAGGCGATGGAGGACGGAACCTTCGCGAGCGAGGTCGTCCCGGTCCCGCCCGGTTTGACGCCGGGAGGTGCCGGTCTGGCCCGCGACGAGTGTCCCCGGGCGGACACCACCCTCGAGGCGCTCGGGAAGCTGAAGCCGTCGTTCGCTCCGAACGGCATCCTGACGGCGGGCAACTCTTCCCAGCTCTCCGACGGCGCGGTGGCGCTCGTCCTCGCGAGCCGCCGCGAGGTCGAGCGGCACGGGCTGAGGCCGATCGCCTGGATCCACTCCACCGCCGAAGGCGGAGTTCACCCGCGGGATGTGATGGAAGCGCCGATCCCCACCGTCCGCAAGCATCTCGAGCGCACCGGTCTCAAGCCTTCGGACTTCGACCGGGTCGAGCACAACGAAGCGTTCTCCTCGGCGTCCATCGCCGTCCAGCGGACGTTCGCGTTCACCGAGGAACAGTTCAACGTCCACGGAGGGGCGGTGGCGCTCGGCCACCCGGTCGGCGCGAGCGGCGCCCGGATCGTGGTGACGCTCGTTCAGGAGCTCGTCCGTTCGAGGACCCGCCTCGGCCTCGCCACGGCGTGCATGGGCGGGGGAAACGGCCTCAGCGTGGTCGTCGACCGCTCGGGCCTCTGACCGGGAGCAGCGGAATCCCGGTCCGTTCCTCGACCGCTCGGACCGCGTTGCGGGCTGCCGTCCGGTCTCCCCGGGCGACCCGTTCGCTCGGGTCCCGGGCAAGCTGGACGGAGAAATCGCGCAGCCGCTGGATGACACGGTGCGCGGCGAGCCCCTCGGCGAGGTCGCTTCGCGTCTCCTCCGATAGGCGACGGACGAGCGGAGCGCCGAGGGCGCCCCCCGCCCCCGGCGCGAGCCAGCGGGCGAGGTGGCGGCGGAGCTCCCGGTACTCCTGGTCCGCCGCGTCGAGCGCCCGCGGGTCCCAATCGAGTCGGACCCGGTACGGGGTCGAAAGGAGATACCAGCGGAGGCCGCCCGCGCTCGACCGTCGCAGCGCGGTGCGCAGGGAGATGAGATTCCCGGTTGACTTCGACATCTTCGCCCCGTCCTGCAGGACGAAGGCGGTGTGGACGAACAGTCGCGAGAACGGCTTCCCATCGAGCGCGAGGGCGATCTCGTTCTCGGCGTGATGGTGCGGGTAGACCAGGTCCAGCCCGCCGCCGTGGAGGTCCACCGGGAGGTCCAGGATCCGCCGGGCCATGGCGTAGCATTCGAGGTGCCAGCCGGGGGCCCCCGGGCCCCACCGACTCTTCCAGGACGGGAGAGGGGGGTCTTGCCGTTTCCAGACCACGAACTCGCCCACCGCTCCCTCCCGGCGGGGGAACGGGTGCTCGGGCTCGACGACCGCATGGCGGGCGAGCTCCGAGTCCGTGGGGAAGTTCTCTCCGAGCGGCCGGTCCGGGGGCGAGTAGATCCACACGTCCCCCTCGCGTCGGACCCGTCCGGTCCTCGCCAGAGCTTCCACCACCCGGACGATCTCGGGGACGAACGAGCTCGCCCGGGGGCGCTCGGCGGGCGGGAGGATCCCGAACGCGCCCATGTCCCGGAAGAACCCCGCCTCCTCCCGGCGCGCGAGGGCGCGCCAGGTGAGGCCGAGCTCCGCGGCCCGGTGGTCGATCTTGTCCTCGAAGTCCGTCACGTTCATCACGTGGTGGACCGGCGTACCTTCGGTGGTGAGGAACCGACGGACGATGTCGAAAAAGAGGTAGGTCCGGGCGTGACCGACGTGAGCCGCGTCGTAGACCGTCGGCCCGCAGACGTAGAGCGTCACCGGACGGCCGGGCCGAGGCCGGACGGTCCGGCGCTCCCCGGAGCGGGTGTCTTCCAGCCGGAGAGGCATGGCACGGGAATCGGCGGTCCGTCGTGGATAACGCTTTGGGAGCAGGTTACCCGGACGCCGCTTCGGAAGCTTGATGGGGAGGAAACGCGCTCCTGAGAACGGGTGCGCGTTCCGCGGATGGAGACCCTCTACCTGCTGATCGAGACCGAAGTCGGCCGACTCGACGAGGTCCTGAAGCGGCTCAAGGCGGTCCCGAGCGTCACCGAGGTCGAGGCCGTGACGGGGCCGTTCGACCTGATCGTGAAGGTCCAGGCGCCGCACATCAACGCGGCTCTCGACACGGTCATCCACCGGATCCGCAAGGTCCCCGGGATCAAGTCGACTGAGACGCTCGTCACGGTCGCGACCGGCTGACGCCCCTCCGAGCCCGGGAGCCGCGTAAAATACCCTCCGTTCCTGGGTCGGCCATGATCGCCGCCGGCGACACCGCCCCCGATTTCGTTGCGCCGAACCAGGACGGAACCCCCTTTCGGCTCTCCTCGCTGAGAGGGTCCCCGGTCGTCCTCTACTTCTATCCCAAGGCGGACACGCCCGGCTGCACGATCGAGACGAAGGGGTTCCGGGACGTCCAGGGCGAGTACCTCGCTCGCCAGGTGCACGTCGTCGGCGTCAGTGTGGACGACTGCCCCGCGCAGAAGGCGTTCGCCCAGAAGTACAGCATCGCGTTCCCGCTCATCGCGGATACGTCGAAGAGCGTGGCCACCGCGTATGGGGTCCTCGGTCCGAGAGGGTTGGCCCGCCGGGTCACCTTCCTCATCGACGGCCAGGGGAAGGTGCTCGAGGTCATCGAGGCCTCTTCGCCGGACCCCCACCTCGAGCGGGCGCGCGCCCGCTTCCTTACCCCGTAGGCTCCGGGTCCGCCGGGGCGGACGAGGGTGCCCTTCCCTCGTTCGGAGCAGCTCCCGGGTCCACGGCGGGGGCTTTCGGCCGTCGGCCGGTCCAGGTCCAGACCCGTTCCCCGAGCACTTGGAGCGACGCCGGAACGAGGTACGTCCGAACGACCATCGCGTCCAGGATCACCGCGACCGCGACCGAGAAGCCGATCGCCCGGATCAGCGTGAACGAGCCGACGAGGAGCGCCCCGAACGCGCTCGCGAGGATGACCGCCGCCGCCGTGATAATGCCCCCCGTCCGCGCGACGCCCTCGACCGCTGCCTCCGTGTTGGAGCGGCCCCGCACCCGTTCCTCGCGGATCCGCGTGAGGAGGAAGATGTTGTAGTCGATGCCGAGCCCCAGGATGAAGATGAACAGGATCGTCCTCACGTAGAAGAAGAGCGGGAACCCGAGGAGCTGCTGGAAGACGAGGTCGGAGACCGCCCACGCCCAGCTGATCGAGAGCCCGATCGTCGCGACCCCCATGAGGGCGATGATCCACGAGCGCAGCACCGCGAGCAGGACGATGACGAGGCCGATCGTCACGGCGATGATCATCAGGTTGGTCGCGGCCGCGGTCTGCTCCGAGAGGTCGTAGATGACCGGCGCCCCACCCCCGTACGCCGTCTGGACGATCTCGGGATGGGAGTCGACGTAGGTCCCCCACGACGACTCGACGGCTCGGACCGCGGTCACCGCGGAGAGCGAAAGCCCGGTGGCGGACGGCTGGAGGTCGAAGAGGACCGTGCGCCCGTCGGTCCCCACGAAGCCGGAGAGCGTACCGAGGAGGTTCGCCCGGGCTCCAACCGGAAGGGTCGAGAGGTTGAGCCAGTTCGCGAGGGTCGTCCCGAACGCACCGACCGGGGATTGCACCACCGCGACCCCCGAGGTTCCTTCGGCTCTCGCCGTGAGGGCCGCGATGTCGGTGAACTCGGCGGCGTTCGTCGTGTTGTTCGCGCCGACCAAGGACGCGGAGAACGTCACCAACGCGAACGACGGGACGGCGAAGCCGGGGCCGAAGTAGTTCCCGAGGTCGGTGAGACCGTCGGTCGCCGGATGGCCGCTCGGCAGCTGCTGGTAGAAGTCGTAGGCGACCGGGGCCGTCAGCGCGACCGCGACGAGGGGGATGGAGATGACTAGGAGCGCGGTCACGAACGTCCAGGGGCGTCGCTGGGTGGCCCGCCCCGCGCGGTAGAAGTACGTGTCTTCTCGCCGGAGCCGTCCGGCGAGGACGGTCGCGTGACGGTCGAACCGCGGGCCGGTGTACGGCCAGAATATGCGCGGGCCGAGGAGCTTTAGGAACGCCGGGATGAGCGTGAGGGAAAGCGCGAGCGTGATGAAGACCGCCAGGGAAAGGACGGAGCCCCACTGGGAGAGCAGGGCGACCCCGCTGAAGGTGAGCGCGAGCGTCGCGATGATGGCCGCCGACCCGCTGGTGGCGACGGACCGGCCGGCCCACGAGACCGCGGTAACGAGAGCCTCGTCGGAGCTCTTCCCGAGGACCAGCTCCTCGCGGTACCGCGCGACGAGGAAGATCGCGTAATCGGTCCCGACCCCGAGGACGAACACTTCCTCGAGGGTGATCGAGGTCGTGTCGACGTGGCCGACCACGGTCCCGACGAGGACGGTGGCCCCGAGGCCCAGGACGAGCGCGATTCCCAGCCCCGCGAACGTGCCGAGCGGCGTGACGGGGGAGCGGAAGTAGAGCATCGCGATCGCGAGCAGGAGCCCGACCGTGAGCGGGAGGACGAGGGCGATCGACGAGTTCACCGCCGTCTGGGTCAGAAGGTCGAGCGGCGCGGAACCCGTCTGCACGTAGGAGATCGACTTGGTCGGGTCGGACGAATGGACCACCGACGGCACGAGGATGTCGAGCTTCCCGAGGTCGGAATAGACCGGCTGTCCTCCCGAGGCGTCCGTATAATCGTCCGTGACGGAGAAGTCCACCTCAACGATCGTGGCCGTGCCGGCGGCGGCGACGAACTGCGAGTAGATCGCATACGGGACCGGCAACGGCTCGGTCGCCAGGGTCGCATTGACGACCGCGGCGTTGGCCCATGCAAGCGGAGCGGAGCTGTCCGGGAACCCGCCGGGGAAGGCGTTCCACACGAGTCCCAGAAAGCGGGAGGGCAGTCCCCCCACCGCCGCGAGGACTACCGTAAGGACCTCGGGGACGTGCGGCGAGAATGAGAAGTTATTGATCGCCAGGACGCCGAGCACCGCGCGCGGGACCGCCTGCTCGGATGGGTCCGAAACCAGGCTCGGGATGAGGGGACCCTCGTTCGCCCGGGCTGCTGCGTCCGTGCAATTGATGACCGTCGCGGGGTCGCTCGCACAACCGGCAGTGGTGCTGTTGAACCCGGCGCCCGAATCGTCGTAACCGTTGTAGAACGCGCTCAGGACCGCCAGCGAAGCCGTCGACTTCCCGAGCGCGGAGGCGGTGGCCTGGTACGCCGGGTGGTTGCAATCGGTTGAGTTCCCAGGGCAGGTGCCATTCTGGACCAGGCTGGTCCACGTCGAGACGAATAACGCCGGGGTTCCCCAGAGGAGTTGCGCGGACTGGTTGGCCTCCTGGAGGACGCCCGCCGCGAGCTCGGCCTGGCCGGCGAGGAACGAAGCGTATTCGCTGTAGACGCTCGTGACCGCGGTGACGTCCGCCAGCGAACCGTCCGAGGAGATTGCCGCGGTGACGTTCAGGATGACGCGCTGCGCGTTCGCGTCCGTCAGGTTCGGTCCGTAGAGCAGGAGTTGGGTCGAAGAGGCTCCGGGGTCGCTCGGGAAGAGCCGTGCGAGCTCGGCGCTGGCCTGTCCGCTCGGGGAGTTCGAGGGCAGGCTCGTGGCCGAATTGGTCGTCACCGAGCCGAGGAGGGGGAGGAAGGGGACCGTGACGAGGAGCAGGACGATCCAGAAGATGACCGGGTGCCACGGGTGGCGGACGACCCACCGCGCTAGGCCTTCGAAGAACCCGCCCCCATTCTTCAGCGGACGTTCGGGGTGGGGCTCCATCGCGTCGCCGGAAAGAGCTTCCGAAATAACACTATCCGTCGGCGGTCCGGGCCCGGGCCCCTTCGGGGCGCTCGGCCCGATGCCAAAGGGCCGGGAACCGCGTCGGGTCCACGAACACTCGGGTCTCGTCGACCACCCAGCCGTGCTTCACATGGCCAACCTCGTCCGAGCCTCGGAGGGCGACCCCGGTCGCGACGAGCTCGCCGGAACGCGTGACCAACGTCACGCGGGCGCCCCGGGAGAACGGCTTCGGGAGCGCGAGGATCCCGCCGCTCGCGAGCCCGGCCCCGTGGGCGAGCGCGCTCGCCGCCCCGTCCTTGACGACGATCGTGGGGAACTCTCGCCAGACCTCCTCGATCGGATGCAGAAGCGCGAGCAGCGGCGCCGGGTCGCCGACCGCTCGCGCGGCCGCGGCGTCCGCGAGCACCGAGAGCGGGACCGAGTCCTGCTCGCGGAACGGGCCGTTCGCGACCCGCCGGAGCTCTTCCATGTGTCCCCCCAGGCCGAGCGCCTCGCCGACGTCGACGGCGAGAGTGCGCACGTACGTGCCCGAGTCGGCGGTCAGGTCGAGGAGGAGGCGCGGCCCGTCGGCCTCGACGAGCTCGAGCCGATGGATCGTGCGGACCCGCCGCTCGCGCTTCACCGCCGAGCGGACCGGCGGGGTCTGGTAGATCGGGCCGGTAAACTCCGCGAGGACCCGTTCGACCTCCCGGAGCGGGACGCGCCCGTGGAGGACGACCGAGGCGATGTACCGCTTCGGGAACTCGAGGACGAGCGGCAGGAGCTTGAGCGCCGGCCCGACCCCGACCCAGAGGAGGCCCGAGACGTTGGGGTCGAGGGTACCGGCGTGCCCCGCGACGGAGACCCCGAGAAGGTCGCGCGCCCACGCCGTGACCTGGTGGGACGAAGGGCCCCTCGGCTTGTCGACGAGGAGGAACGCGCCCTCTCGCAGGCGCGCGTCCACGGCATCCGCCTCGGTCGAGTCTTTCATCGGGGCGCCGCCGCCTCGCGTTCCCGCACGAAGGCGAGGATCGCGTCCGCCACCTCGAGGGGGGGGCGGTCGCTCGAATCGACGACGAGGTCCGCGCGTTCTTGGTCGAGGTCGATCCCGTAGAAACGTCGGTAGCGGTCGCGTTCGCTCGCCTCGCGCTCGCGCACCTGGACCCGGGCTTCCTCGAGCGACTGGCGGTCCCGGTCCGCGACGCGGCGGACGCGCACGTCCTCTCGGGCGGTCACGGCGATGTCGTAGGCCCGGAGGCCGGCCCGACGGCAGAGCGCGCCCTGGATCCGTCCGTCGAGGAGACGCCCCGGCCGCGCGAGCGCCTGCATGCTCCGGTCGAGATCCCGGTCGACCTCCGGGTGGGTCGCGGCGTACCGTCCGAACTCCGCGAGGTCCATCCCCCGGCGTCGGGCCTCGGCGCGGAAGAGCTCCCCGGCCGAACGGAACTCGAGACCGAGCGAGCCCGCGACCAACCGCCCCGCGGTCGACTTGCCGCTCCCGGGGGGTCCGCCGACGGTGACGACGGCGCCGATCCCGCGGCGCCCCCGGTCGCTCATGAGGCCGGGGGCACGGACGACAGGTGGTGCTCGGTCGCGTACCTCCGAAGCCAGAGGTGCTTCAGAACCCGGCGGAAGACCAGGGAGAACGGCACCGTGTAGAGGCTGAAGATGATGAACCACACGGGGATCGGCAGGCTCCCGACGTTGCTGGTCAGAAGGATCGAGGCCCCCGAGCCGAAGCTCACCGTCCTCTGGACCGGGTTCGCGGCATCAATCACGAGGTAGATCCAGGTGTAGATCAGGATGAGGAGGAAGTAGGTGATCGCCATCCCCTTGAACTGGGCGATGGAGACCTCGCCCGAGAGCCGGGTGAGCTTCTCCTGCTGGGGCTTGAGCGCCGCGATACGGTCCTTCTTCCCGGAGCGGATCGCTTCCATCTGCACCTTACGGAACGCCGCGCTCCACTTCTGGACCTTCGCGGCCTTCACCCAGTTCGTCGTGTAGTTGTACGCCACCGACGTGACCAGCATCTCGACCGCCCCGGCGAGCGCCATCGTGAGCAAGAGGTAGTTCGAGTTGAACCCGATCAGCCAGTAGAGCGGACCCGGGTTCCCGGGACTCGTTCCGAAGAGGCCGGCGATCGAGTTCCGCGCGCTCGATTCGATGAGCATCCAGAGGCCGAGCAGGCCAAGGAAGACGTAGATGAAGGTCGAGATCTTGAAGGGGGCCGGGGGGGGCCGCGCCGGACGGGCGGCGGGCGGGGCCTCGGCCTCCTCGGTCGCGACCTCGCCCTCCGGCTCCGCGGGTTCGGTCGCCTCCTCTTCCGGGAGGGGCTCGGCGGCGGACGCCGCCGACGGCAACGGCTTCCCGTCGTCGCTCATCAGGACTCGCCTCCGAGGAACCGACGCAGCAGTGGGTTCATCTCCATCTGCTGCTCGCGGCCCATCGCCTGGTAGAGGTTGATGATGATCCCGACCATCAGAAGGACACCGGTGCCGGAGGCATTCCCCAGAGTGCCGATGAGGTCCGCTCCCGCGGCGAGCGCGCCGACCGCCGCCCCCGATATGACGGTGATCACGGGGATGTACCGTTCGAGGACCCGACGCAGTACCCGAGGCTCCCGACGGAACCCGGGGATCTGCATGCCGGAGGCCTCGATCTGACGCGCGACCGCCTCCGGGCCCATGTTGGTCGTCTGGATCCAGAACTTGGCGAACAGGATCGACCCCCCGACCATCGCGCCGAAGTAGACCGCTACGTGGAGGAGACCCTGCCACCACGCGTGGCCGACCAGGAAGGCGCCGTACTCCTGGTAGTTCAGGATCGGTAACAGCCAGGCCTCGAGGCCGTTGACCGACGAGAGGTAGTACGCGCCGCCGCTAAGCGGGGTCGTCTGGCTGATGCCTAACGAGGTCGCTTGGACCGCGGTCGGGTACGAACCGACCCACCACTGATGGCCGAGGACCGGGAAGTGGATGAGCGTCGGGTTCGTCCAGAGGAGGATCGAGATCATCGAGACGTTGGCGAGCAGCGCCGACATCAGGATGACCGGGATGTTCGACGCGTAGATCAGGCGGAGCGGGTACCGGCCCCGGGCGCCCCGCGCCTCGGCGTGCGAGAGCGGGAGCTCGATGCGCGTCGATTCGGTCCACGCTACGAGGAAGAAGATCGCCGCGGTGCCGACGAGCGCGACGATCGGATTCGGCTGTCGTAACAGGACCTGCTCCCAGCCTCCCCCGGCCATCTGGCTGGCCGTGTAGTGCGTGAAGAACCAGAGGGACTTCGGGATCGTCCCGCTCGGAGGATTCTGCGCGGAGATCGGCAGCGAGGGGTTCTGGGGCACCCAGTTGAGCGTTCCCTGAACGATCTGCTGGGAGACGCCGGCGGCGATGAAGAGCGAGATCCCGCTCCCGATCCCCCACTTCGAGACGACCTCGTCCATCAGGAAGACGAGGTAGCTGCCGAAGACGAGCTGGGCGACGATGATCGCGTTCGCGAGCAGCAGGCCGTTCCCGGGGGAGATCGCGCCGAGGCTCGAGACGAGGGAGCCGGACGGGGACAGGTACCCGTAGACCTGGGGAATCGCCTCGATGAAGATCATCGAGATCACGATGACCTTCTGGGTCCCCTGGTAGACCCCCTTGTCCTCGTCGTCGGTGAGGTCGAGGTTGATGATCTTCGCGCCGGTGAACAGTTGCATGATGATCGACCCGGTGACGATCGGGCCGATCCCGAGGTGCATGAGGGTGCCCTGCGCCCCGGCGAGGATCGCGCGGTAGCTGTGGAACAGGTCGATGACGGTCAGCTGGTTGACGCCGAAGATGTAGATGTTGGTCAGCAGGAAGTAGAGCAGCAGGACCCCGAGCGTCCAGAACAGCTTCGTCCGGAAGTGGACGTGGCCTTTCGGCTGCGTGACAGCGGGCATCCGCGTGGTGACCGGCTTGAGGCCGTACAGCTTCGAGCGGGAGCCGCTGTAGGAGAGGCCGAGGTAGAAGAGCGCGAAGATGGCAGCCATCGTCGCGGCGAGCAATCCGAACGCGATGAGCGTCGGCTGACCCCAGAACCAGAACAGCGCGAGGATGCCGGCGGGGATGAGAATGAGCGGCACCGCCCACCGGCGGTCCCGCGGGATCTCCTCTTCCGCCATGAAGTCGACTCGGAGCCGGTACGCGAGTTATATAGTCTACGGGAGGGATTTCGGGGGCGCCTCTTTTTCGCCGCCCGGGCGGGCCTCGAGGACCGTCACCTTCTCGCGGGCGTGCTTCGAAGCGTGACGGACGACCACCTTCCAGGTCCGCGTCGCGCTCCCTCCGCCCAGCAACCGGTCGACGCCGGCCTTCGTGAGGTCCGCGACGAACGTGTCGCCCTCCCGGGACAGCGCCTCGGTCGCCTCGAGGTGGGGCACGAACCCCTCGAGCTCACCGACGTTGAGGCTGGTCGGGTGCGCGACGATCTGGGGCGGTCGCTTGAACCCGTGGCGGCCGAAGTGGTCGGGGGCGTAGATGAGCATCGACTTGAACTTGTACTTGTGAAGCCCCGCGTTGCCCCGCCCTCCTTGCTTTCCCGCGCCCCGGCCGGCTTTGATGCCCCGGCCGTGCGTCCTCAGCCCGCGGAACTTCCGTGTGCGACTCGGCATCGACTCCTCCTACAACATCCGACGGACGAGCTCGTTGATCGCGCGGCCCCGGTATCCGAGCGCGCCGCCGAGAGTGAACGGCTTCTTGGTTGACCGCCAGCCTCCCTTCGGTGCCCGCAAACGGAAGAGCGGCTTGAGGCCCGGCACGTGGGTGAGACCCTTTTCGGCGACGGAGCGCGTCAGGGCCGGAAGGTCCTTTCCTGGAGCGATGTCGGTGACGGCCTCGGGAGTGAGCCGCTCGCCGGCGGCGGTCTCGCCGCGTTCCTTCAGGAGCAGCGACACCGTCTCCGGCTCGGCCTCGCCCCAGGTGACGTAGCCCTGGATGGTCGTGAGCATGCCGCGAACGGACGGCAGCTCGGGAACGACCGTGGCATGGTTCGGTCGCGTGAGGTGAAGGTAGCCAAGGGTCTCGACCACGTCGTGCCGCGCGTGGATGGAGCCGCGGACCCGGACGATCATCCAGGCCATGGCTAGTTCCCCCTCGGCGGCGCGGGGCGCGGCGGACCGCCCCGCGGCGCTCCGGGTCCGCCCCGTCCCGGTCCTCCGCCGCGTTGGGGTGGGCGGCGTCCGCGGCCGCCCCGTCCTCCGCGGATCGGTCGCGGAGCGTTCTCGTCCTTGGGCGGCAGGATGGAGGTCCCGACCGGCCCGCGGACGATCTTGAGACGAGAGGAGTCCTCGGCGGGGACCTTGAGCTCGGAGAGGGCGACCAGCGCCTGGAAGGCGGACTGCGCGTAGTTCACGGTCGTCTTCGTGTGCCCGTCCGTGAAGCCCCAGGCGTCCGTGATCCCGGCGAACCGGAGGATCGGCTTCGCCACATCGCCGACCGCGAGACCGACGCCTCGGGGCGCGGGCTTGAACGTGACGACCACCGAGCCGACGCGTCCCCGGATCTGGAACGGAAGGGTGTGGGCCCGGCCGCAGCCGCATTCCCAGCTGCCGCAGCCCCGGAGGACCTCGACGACCTCGAGCTTCGCCCGGTCGATCGCGCGGCGGATCGTCGGGCCGACCTCACGACCCTTCGCCCGTCCGAGACCGACGAACCCGTCCCCGTTACCGACGACGACCGTGACGGCGAACTTGAACCGGCGGCCGGAGTCGGTCATCCGCTGGACCATGTTCACGTCGAGGACCTCGTCGTGGAGCCCCGGGAGGAGCTTGTCGACGATCTGGGGTTCCCGCAGGGGAAGGCCGCTCTCGAGGGCGGCGGCCATCGTGGTGATCTCGTCGGCGGCGACGCGCCGGCCGAGCTCGGTCTTCGGCACCCACGGGGGAGGTGCGGCCGGGCCGCCGGGGCCAAAACCTCCGCGCGATGGACCCGACATCCCACCGCTCACGGTTTCGCCTCCGTCCGCGGGACGAGGTCGGGGAGCTTCATCTTGTACGCTTCGAGGGGCTGAGGCAGGGGCTTCGGGAGGTGCGCGCCGTTCAGGCGCTCGGCGCTGGGAAAGCCGCCGTCTCCGTGCGGAACCTTTACGCCCGAGTCGAGCAGCCCCTTGAGCGCGGCCGAGAGCCGACCGCCCCTGGTCGGGTGACTGATCCCTGTATCCAGTACGGCCGATTCAGCGCCCGCCGACCTCGAGCGAAGGCCGGCGAGGTACGCCGTCAGGTACGCGGCCGGCGTGGACGAGAAACTGGAGGCGGGGAATCCGACACGAGCGAGCTCCGCGCTCTCCGCCGACGCGACGACCCGGTCGCCGACGGGGTCATACTGGACGATCGCGACCCGGACCCGTCGGCCCGAGAAACGGACGACCGCGCGGGCGGTACCGGACTTGAGGAGGCGAAGGCGGACCCGGTAGTCGGTCTTTCCCTCCCGCCGGCGGCGGAAGTGGACCCGATAGCGAGGACCGGTGCTCATATCGTTCCCTCCCGAAGGTGGCCCGCGAGACGCAGGTTGACGATAAGGTGCGCGCGGCTGCGGAACATCCCGCCCTTCGCGCGGCGGTAGAACTCCCGATAGACGGCGGGAGGGATCTTCTTCGTGGAGCGAAGCTCCTGGAGGAGCTTGCGCTGGGCACGGATGCGACGCATCCATCGCTCCTTGCGAGACACCCGGGCGGACGGGGTGCCGCGACGCGAGCCGGGTCCGGAGTGCCGGCCCTTCGCGACCTCGATCGCGTGGAGCCGGGCACGAGCCCGAGAGGTCCCTTGGATGGGGGCCCGACGGATCACCCGGGCTTTGATCGCGCTGCGGACATCCGAACGCGTGACCGCATCGGCGAGCTCCTCCTGGCTCGCGGGGTCGATCCAGACCCGGCCCTCGCCGCACTTGAGCAGCGCGGCGGCGAGGCGGCGTTGATTCGAAAGGTCGGGCATCCTCTACGCCTCCCTCTCCGACTTCACGATGGGGTTGAGCACGTGGATCCCGAGCTTTCGGGCCGCTTCCTCGAGGACGAGGCGCCGTCGCGTGCCGACGGTACGGGCGATGATCGCCGCCTCGAGGCGCGCGTCCATCCCATCGAGGTCACGAGTGGTATGGACGATGATCGGGCGGAACCCGCTCGGAACCAGCCCACGGACCCGAGCGGGAGAGCGATATCCGACCCGGACCACCTTCGGTCGATAGCCGTAGTGGCGTCGCTGCTTGGACTGAAGACCGCGGGGCGCGCGCCACGACATGTCCCGTCCGATGCGATAGTATCGATAGCGGGCCTGGCGCCCGAAGAGCGGGCGTCGGCGGTCGATCTCCCTCCGGGTCCTTAGGAGCGTGCGTTGACCCGGGGGAAGGTCGGCGCGCCGGGGAGCGCGAGGCCCTTCATCCTTCGCCGCGGGCTCGGGCGTTTCGGCCGGGGGGGCCTCCTTCTTCGGGGCTGCCTTCGAGCGGCGGCGCGGCGGCGCCTTGCGAGGCGCCTCGTCGACCGGCGGCTCGCTCTTCGGCTCGGAGGGGTTCTCCTCGGCCATCAGGTCGCCTCTTTGAGGTGCGCCCGGTCGACGATGTAGATGCCGTCCTGGAAGACCCGGGGGTCGTAATCCCGGATCCGGCTCGCGCGCTCGATGTTCGCCGCGCTCTGGCCGACCTGTTCGACGTCGTAGCCCGAGAGGATGAGGTAGTCGCCCTCGACCCGGGCGCTCGTTCCCGGAAGGAGGTCGGAGGACCGGGGGTGCTTCTCGCCGAGGAAGTTCTCGATGAGGATGTGGTTCTCCTTCACCTGGACCTTCATCGGGAAGTGCGCAGCGACGACCTTCAGGCGCGCCTCGACGCCGAGGATGAGCGAGCCCGCAAGGTTCCGAAGGTGCGCCGCCCACGTCTTCAGGAGGGCTTGGGACCGCTTCCGGTGCGCGGGAAGGCGGAGCGTGATCGTGACCTTTCCCGAGCCCACCTTGAGCTCGAGGGCGTCCGACGGGAACGGCCGTTCGACCGAGCCGAGCGGCCCCTTCGCGTGCAGGCGCCGACCGACCAGCGCGAAGGTTACGCCTTTCGGGACGTCGACCGTTTCCTGGCCGCGGTCCTGTTCAGTAGACATAGGCGAGCAGCCGACCTCCGATCTTGAGCTCCCGGGCCTGCTGGTGGGAGAGGACGCCCCGGTTCGTCGAGAGGACGAGGATCCCGAAGTCCTGCGCGGGAAGGAAGCGGGACTCGAACCGTTCGAGGCCATCGAACGCGACGGAGATGCGCGGCTTGATCACGCCGCAGTAGTTGATCCGACGGGAGAGCGCGACATCGTACTTCCCTCCGCGGCCGGTCGGCACGAACGTGAACTCCTCGATGTAGTGGTGCTCCCGGAAGATCCGAAGCACCTCGGCGATCAGCTTCGAGGTGGGTGCGATTTCGACGTGGGGCTTGCCGTCCCGGTCGGCGTGGCGGAGAGTGACGAGCGCGTCGTTGAGTAGGTCCATCTGCATCGTTCGTCCCTCCTCACTGGTACTTGCGGAATCCCAGGTCCATCGCGACCTCGCGGAAGCACTGGCGGCAGAGGTGGAGGCCGTACCGGCGTACGATCCCGCGCTTGCGGTCGCAGCGCAGGCACCCCTCCTTGCGCCCGAAGTTCTTCTTGGGCTCACTCAAGGAGCGTCACCCCCAGCGTGGAGACGAGGAAGCTGCGGGTCTCGTCCCGGGTCGAACGGAGGGCCTTCGGGAGCGGCCGCGTTTGGAGCCGACGATTGCGGATCCGGTGGCCCGCGCGGCCCATCTCCACCGCGATGTCCATCCCGTGGATGCCGATCGCCGGGTCGTACTTCATCCCCGAAAAATCGGTGTAGTCCGCGATCCCGAAGGAGAAGTTCCCGTTCCGGTCGATCGAGTCGACATCGAACTGCTTGTCCCGGGCGTCGAACGCCCGTCGGAGGAACTCGAGCGCGCCGTCCCCCCGAAGGGTGACCTTCGCTCCGATCTCCTGGCCCTGACGGATACCGAAGTCGCGGTTCGTGGAGTGCGAGCGGGTCGCGATCGGCTTCTGGTGGGTGACCATCTGGAGGACCTTCTCGGCCTTCGTGCGGGGCTCGCCCGACTCGCCGACCCCTGCGTTCACCACGACCTTGATGACCCGAACGGCGCGGTACGGGTTCGTCCCCGACGGGCTCGTGGGGGGCGCGGCGGCGGCGGCCGGCGGAGCGCTCATCGGGCGACCCCCTCCACGAGCGTGACCTCGGGAGCGTTCTGGCCGACCACGTAAACGTACTCCTTGATTGTCGAGAACCCTTCCTTGAAGTGGACCAAGTTCGGCTGGGAGGAGTTCCGGACCTCGACACGATCGACCCGGGCGAGCTCACCGACATGAGACCCGCCCGCGACGTAGGCGAGGGATCCGGGAGCGAGGGGCAGATGCCCCACCACCTTCTGCTCGGGCAGCGCGATCTTGACCGAGTCGCCGACCCGATAGGGGGTCGATGCCGGCACGAGGAAGTTCCTCCCGTCGTGCAGCGTTACCTCGACCCGGCCGCCAGTCACGGCGTGTTTGAAGCGGACCCGCCCGATCTTGACGGTCGCCTCGGTGGACGGGATCGTGACGAGGGTCAGCTTCCCACGCCGGTCCTTGACGACCCTAAAGTGGGCGTCGAGCGGGGCGGCGAGGGAAAGGGTGTCCATCAGGCCGAGCCCTCGGGAGAGGTCGTTCGCGACCTTGCCATCGACCCTGACCGCGCCCGAGCGCAGGAGGATCCGCGCCTCGCGGGTGCTCGCGACCACGTGACGCAGGTCCCGGAGGACGAGGAGGAGCGGGATCGACTGGTCCTGGGCGTGCGGTCCCGGGGCCGGACGCTTCAGCCACTTCGTCCCCTTTCGGGGGACGGTCCAGCTCCGGGGGGCGGCCCGACGCTTCAGACGGAAGGTCATGTGTCTTCCTCCTTCGCGGGCTTCGCCCGGGCGCCCCGGGGGGCCTTCGCAGGAGCCGCATCGATTTCGTCATCGTCCTCGGCGCCCGCGGTTTCGTCCTCGGAGGGAGTCTCCTCGGGCTCGGGCGGACTCTCGGCGCTCGGGGGCGCCGCGGCGGCCGCTTCGGGGGCCTTCTCGCCCTCGGGCGCCTCTTCGTCCTCGGCGACCTTCTCGCCGAGCTCCTCGGGGGTGGCGTCCTCGTCCCGCACGCGCATCGAGCGGCGGCGCCAGGGGTCGGAGAGGTTGAGACGCGTGATGACGAGGTGACCGACGCCGAGCGAGAGCGGCTTCATCTTCTCGTCGGCCGTCTTGAGCGTGACGTTCTCGAGCGTGACCGAATAGCTCCGGCGGTTGACCCGCGCGACACGCTCCTCTCGCCCGGCGAAGCTGCCCGACAGGACGCGGACGGTGTCGCCCTTGTGGACCGGCACGGTGCGGTGGTGGAACCGGGCGCGGAGCTCCCGAGAGAGCGGAACGCCCATCCGGATCCGACGCTCGAACGTATCGGCCGTGTAGAGCGCCTTTCTCTGGCGCCGCGGGGAGTGAGGAGAGAGCGTCATCGGAGTGGTCCTCCTACACGATGATCGACGAGGCCGCCGCGATCCGCGGCCAGCGCTCGGCGGCCTCCTTCGCGACGGGCCCCTTGATCTGGGAACCCTTGATCTCCCCGGTCTCGGTCGTGATGACGGCGGCGTTGTCCTCGAACTGGACCCGCGTCCCGTCCGCCCGTCGGAACGGTGCGCGGGCGCGAACAATGACAGCGTGCAGGACCTGCCGCCGCATCTCGGGAGTGCCCTTCTTCACGGAGACGATGACCAGGTCAGCGATCCCGGCCCTCGGATAGCGACGGTGGGTCCCGTGCCAGTTCCGGACGGCGATGATCTCGACGACCTTCGCCCCGGTGTTGTCGACGCACTCGAGCCGCGCGCCCTTCGGGAGGGACCGGGTCCGTCGGCCCGCGAGGCCCTTCATGGGCTCTCCGGTCCGGCCTCGGGCGCGGTCGGGGTCTCGACCGGCTCCTCGCCGCGAACGCGGTGCGTGGCCTCGCCGAGGTCCTCGACGATGCAGAACGAGACGAGCTTGGAGAGCGGACGGGTCTCCGCGATCCGCACGCGGTGGCCGACCAGGACGTTGAGGCACGGTGGGGCGTGCGCGAGATAGCGCCGTCGGCGCTTCTCGTACCGTTCGAACTTCGCGACGTAGTGGAGCAGGGTGCGTTCCACGACCGCGGTGCGCTGCATCCCCGTGGAGACGACCGTCCCTTCGAGGACCTGGCCCCGGACCGGGAGCCGCCCGTGGAACGGGCAGTGTCGGTCATCGCAGCGCGTCTTCGGCGCCCGCACGTCGAGTCCGATGTCCCGGGCCCGGCGAGCGGACGGAGCACGGGTAGGGGTCATGAGAGCCTCCGAGAACCGCCCGTGAGGAGGCGTTTCGTGCGGTCCTCGGGCCGCATGCGTAGGGTATCTCCTCTTAACCGTAACTCTCCCGACGCGAGAGCGATCGTGCCCTCGAGGCCGGTCTTCGGGACGCGCACCGAACGCGATGTGCCGGTGAGGCGGACGGTGAAGGTGGAAAGGGACTCGTCGATGAGCGTTCCCGCGACGGGGGCCCGAAGCGCGGGCGACGCCGGGAACGAGACCGATGCGCCCAGAATCTCTCCGGCGAGGGCCTCGCGCTCGACGCGGGAGAGGGGGATGCGGACGTGGGGTTCCTTCGGCATCGGCTCACCTACGCGCCTCCTACGGACGGCGACCCTCCCGGGGGGCGTTGGCGCGCTCGCTCAGGACGGTGAGGGCGCGGGCGACATTGGTCCTCAGGGCCCGCATGCGGCCCGGGCTCGGCGGCGCGCCGCCCATGGCGGCGACCCCGCGCTCCCGGAGCAGGAGGTTCTCGTCGTCGGCGATCCGACGCAGGAGCTCCTCGTCCGTGAGGCCTCTCAGTTCTTTCATCCGCTGGAGCGTCATGGCAGGTCGGGCACCTCCGCCTGCGGTCCCAGCGGCACGGCGGCGGGGACCTCCTCGACCGGCGGGAGCTCCACGGGGACCGGCTTCGGCCGGTCGGCGACCCCCTTCACGACGATCTCGTCGGGGAGCTTCGCGGTCGGTCGCATGATCCAGACGTTGACGCCGATAGCGCCGGGCTTGAGACGGGCCTGGTAGAACCCCTTGTCGATCCAGAGATGGACCGCCTCCCCGCAGTACTTGATCGTCCCGGCCTTGAACCGCTCCGTGCGGTGGCGCTCGCCGGTGAGCTTCCCCGAAAGGATCACCTGGCAGCCGCGGGCGCCGGCCTCCATGATCCGTCGCACGGTCGAGTGACCCGCCCGGCGGAAGTGCCAGCCGCGCTCGAGGGTCGACGCGAGCTTCTCGCTCATCAGTTGCGCGTTCAAGCTCGGGGCGCGCTCCTCCTGGACCTCGATCTGCGGGTTGTCGAGCTGGAACCGAGCGTGGATGTCCTCGGTGAGCCGCTTGATGAGCTCGCCGCGGTGGCCGATGAGGATCCCCGGGCGCTCGCAGATCAGCGTGACGCGCGTGCCCATCGGGGTGCGAGTGATGTCGAGGCCGCCGAAGCCCGCCCGCGCGCTCTCCTGGACGAGGTAGTCCTTGAGGAGGACGCGTCGCATCTGCTCCTGGATTACCTTGCGTTCGGCTGTCATTGGGCTTCCTTGCGCTCGGCGAGCACGATCTCGATGTGGGTCGACTGCTCGTTCCACGGCGTCGCCCGACCGTGGGCCCGCGGCATGCTCGCCTTACGGATGCGGCCGCGGCTGCTCGCGGCGATCTTGACGAAGAGGCGGTCGGCGTCCATCCCCTCGTACTCCGCGTTCTCCCGCGCGTTCTCGAGGACCTTGAGAACGTTCTGCGCGACCTTCTTCGCGTAGCGTCCCGGACCGGTCCCGACGTGATGCGCGGTCTCCTGGTTGTACCGGCGGAACGGAATGGCGTGGCGCAGGGCGATCGCCTCCTCGAGGATCGTGGTCGCGCGGTCGACCGGGAGGCCCCGGATCGCGTTCAGGACCTCGTACGTCTTCTTCGGAGAGATGGGGACCTCGACCCCGCGGGCCCGGGCGACGCTCACTCCCGATTCGGCCCGGTAGGTGTAGCCCTTCATCGCCCGACCTCCCTCCTCACTTCAGCGGCATGAACTTCGACGAGCGCGTCGCCCCGACGCCCGGGCCCGAGTGCTTCTCGAAGCGGCGGGTGAGGGCGAACTCTCCGAAGTAGTGTCCGATCATCTCGGGTCGGACCTCGATCTCCTTGAACTCCTTGCCGTTGTGGATGGCCACGCGGCGGCCGACGTGCTCCGGGAGCACCAAGGCGTCCCGACAGTGGGTGCGGACGGTCTTCCCCGGGGCCGTCGCGCGCATCCGCTCGAAGAACAGAGTCGTTTCGGAGTTGAACCCGCGACGGATCGACCGGCGGGCCCGTGCGGTGAGCACCTTCGTGAGGTCCTGAAGGTTCATCGCCTGCAGCTCGGGAAGGGTCCTCCCCCGAAGCGTGAACTCCCGCTTCCGGCGGGCCTCGACCTTCTTCGCGCGACGAGCCTTCGGCATGACTTACTTACCTACCTGCCTCGCCCCTCTCGGAGCTGGCGCTTCTTGCGGGCCGAACGCGAGAACCGCCCGACCTTCGCCCCCGGCCACGTTCCGCTCGATACCGTACTCGGGCGGCCGACGTGCTGGTGGGCCCCGCCGCCGAACGGGTGGTTGACCGGGTTCATGGCGACCCCGCGGACCTTGAACGGAGCGCGGGCCAGCGACCGGGTCGCCCAGAACTTCTTGCCGGCCTTGATGATTGGTCGCTCCTTGCGGCCTCCGCCACCGACCGCGCCGACCTGGGCGCGGCACGTCGCGAGGAGCTGCTTGAACGCGCCGGACGGTAGCTGGACCGTGACGTCGGAACCCGCGTGTGCCACCACGAGCGCGCTCGCGCCCGCGACCCGCACGAGGCGACCGCCGTCGAACGGCTTGACCTCGAGATTCGAGACGAGGGTCCCGTCGGGGATCTTCCCCAGCGGGAGGATCGACCCCCGGTCGAGCTTTCCCTCCTGGAACGCCACCGTGTCGCCGGTCGCCAGACCGGCGGTAGCGAGGATCCGGACGGTCGAGCCCTGCGGGGCGATGACCTCGGCGACGGGCGCGGACCGTCCCGGCGCGTGAAGGATCGAGATGACCGTTCCTTCCCCGACGATGTCGGGCGAGGGGTGGTAGACCGCACCGTGGTGACGGTGGCTCGGCGACCGGTACCGTCCCGTGCCGCTCCCGCGCCGACGGGAGATGATGCGCTTTCCCATTAGAACACTCCCGCCCGTCCACCGATATCCTCGGCGGAGAAGTCCTTCGTGAGCCGGACCGTCGCGATCTTCCCCGTCCGAACGATCTTGACCGTGATCTTCTCGACCTTGCACTGATAGGTCGCTTCGACCGCCTTGCGGATCTCGGCGCGGTTCGCGCGCCGGTCGACGACGAACTCGAGCTTGTTCTGACGCTCCATCTCGTCCATCGACTTCTCCGTGACGTAGGCGTGCAGGATGATCCGGTGGCGGGCGCTCGTCACGGCGCGACCTCCCCGAGCCGCTCGCGCAGGGACTCGACCGCCGCGCGGGAGAACAGCGTAAGACGACCGGCCGAGCCCCCCGGGGCGAGGTCCTCGGTCGCGAGGCGGCGCGCGGGCACGACCTCGACCCCAGCGAGGTTCCGGAAGCCGAGCGCCTTCCCCGGTCCGCTCGTCACCACCAGGAGGCTTCGGGGCGTGCGGCGAACGCGGCCCCGGCGTCGGGCCCGGCCCGAGGAGCGGAGGTGCGTGCCCGCCCGGGCCCGCTCGACGTCGTCCCAGAGCTTGAGGCGCTCGAGGAGGAGGCGGGCGTCCCGGGTGCGCTCGATCTCTTCGACCGGGTCGTCCACGACGACCGGGAGGTGGAGGGCGTGGGGGAACGTATGCCCCCGGCCCGTGGCGAGCCCCGACTCCCGCGTCGCGGCGAGGGCGGAGGCGAACGCGAGCCGACGCTCCTTGCGATTGATCTTCTTCGCCCATATCCGCTCGACCTTCGGAGGGTGGGCCGGCCGACCGCCGACGGTGTTCGGGGCCTGCGCGCCGCGCATAGAGTCCATCAGCCTCGGCGTGCGCGCGACGCCCTTCCCCTTGCCGGACCACTCGACCGAGTGCCGGAGCCCCGCGGTCGGACTGGTCCCGTACGGCTGCCGGCGGTGCGTCTGGGCCGCGACGACCGCTCGCTGGATAAGGTCCGGGCGCACGGGCGTGGAGAACGCGAGCGGAAGAGCGACGACGGCCCCGGGCTTCCCGTCGAGCCCGACCAGGTGGACCCGATGGTGGGGCGTCGCACGTTCGGCGGGAGAGGGCCGATGGTCCGGGGGAGCGTCCGGCGCCGTCATGCTCCCTGCTTCGAACGGGTGCTGAAGTAGCGCAGGTCGACCTTCTCGACCGACGTGACGTGGCTCCGCATCGGGGCGCGGAACCTCAGAAGACGCTTCGCGGGTCCGGGGAGCGAGCCGTGGAGGACGATGCACGCGCTCTGGACCTCGCCGTAGTGCGGAAACCCCCCGGCGGGGGTGATGGGGTCCGCGCGCGGGTCGCGGACGATCTTGAGGACCCGCATGTTGAACTGGGTGCGGCGGTGGTAGCCTTGCTGGCCAGCTTGGGGGATGCGGTAGGTGACGAAGCTCGGATTATGGGGTCCGAGGGTCCCGATCATCCTCCGGTGCTTCGAGTTCTTACGAGGTTGGAGCTTCACGCCCCAGCGCTGGATATGGCCTTGGAACCCGAACCCCTTGGTGACCCCGATGACGTCTAGGAACTCTCCTTCCTTGGTCAGCCGGTCGGCGGGGACCTCCTGGCCGAGCTGCTCCAACGCGTAGGCCCGGCGCTCGTCGAACTTGTCCCCCGAGACCCGCACCTCGAACAGGTTGGGAGTCTTCGAACCGGTCCCGGTGAGGAGCTGCGGTTGCGTGTGGACGATCAGCCGCACCTCGTCCCCATCGGCCTTCCCGAACGCCTCGATCGCCTCCGGCGGGCTCGGGGGGTGCTTCGGGATCCTACGGGACAGCTCTTCCGATAGGCCGGTCGCCCAGACCTCCGAGACGACGCGCGACCCGTACGGGTTTCGAGCATACAGCCGGGCGGCGACCACCCGCAGCGGGGGGACCTCGACCACGGTGACCGGGATCGATACCTCCTGGCCGGCGGTGGTCGACCGCTTCCGGTAGTCGACGATGAACGCGTGGGTCATTCCGACTTTGAAGCCGGCGAACCCCTCGATCGCGACCGACTTGGCGCCGGGAGCCCAGGAACGGACCCTCGGAACCGGCCTAACGGCCCGGGAGCGGGGGGAGAATGCGAGGGATCCTCGCCTCGGGCGATGCCGTCGCGCCATGGGTCGATAGGAGGTCCTGCCTCCGGTGCGGGCGGGGGAGAAGGGTGCCCTATATAAGCGCTCGCGCGCGCGAAGGTCCGGGACCGTCAGAGACCCGCGTTTCTCCTCGAAAACCGACGCGATGCCACGTACGGCCTCGGACGCGCGCGTAGAGCGACGGACGGCCGAGCGCGCTCGATCGGGTGGGGCAAACTCCCCAACCGTTAAGCGGTCGGTGCCCTCCACGAGGCGGAGCTGACGATCGTGCAAGCATTCGTAAAGACCGAGCGGGGTCCGGGCGCAGAAATCCGTACCGTTCCCGAGCCGACGCCGGGCGATGACGAGGTCTTGGTGCGCGTCCTGGCATCCTCAATCTGCGGAACGGACGTTCACATCTGGGTCTGGAACGAGTGGGCACAGGCCCACGTCTCGCACGTCCCAATGATCCCCGGCCACGAGGTCTGCGGGGAGGTCGTCGAGGTGGGCAAGCGGGTCCGGAGCCTTCGGGTAGGCGACCGAGTGTCCGCCGAGACGCATATCGTGGACGGGACGTGCTATCAGTGCCGCACCGGGAAGATGCACATCTGCGAGAACGTTCAGGTGCTCGGCGTCCACCGCAACGGCGTGTTCGCCGAGTTCGCAGTGCTGCCCGAACTGAACGCATGGAAGAACGACCCCCACCTCGACCCCGCGCTTGCGTCCATCCAAGAGCCGCTCGGGAACGCGGTTCATTCCCTCCTGCCCGAGGAGAACCTCGAGGACATCGCCGGAGGGACTGTTCTCGTCTCGGGGTGCGGGCCGATCGGACTCCTCGCGATCGCCGTCGCGCGGACCCTGGGAGCCCGGCGGGTGTTCGCGACCGAGGTGAACCCGTTGCGGGCTTCTCTCGCGAAGAAGATGGGGGCGGACCGGGTCCTCGACCCGACGGACCCGAACGTCCCGGCGGTGAAGACGATCCGCGAGGAGACCGAGGGTCGCGGAGTCGATGTCGCGGTCGAGATGGCCGGGCACCCGGCGGCGCTCAAGCTGGCCTTCGATGCCCTCACGCCCGGCGGCCGGATCTCGCTGCTGGGTCTCTTCGACCACGACGTGAGCCTCAATTTCAACGACGCGGTCATCTTCAAGGCGGCCAAGGTCCACGGGATCTACGGGCGGCGGATGTTCGAGACGTGGTTCCAGGTGAAGGGGCTCCTCGCCGACGCGGCATTCCGGGAGAAGATGAGCCAGATCATCACGCACCGGGTCCCGATCCGGGATCTCCCGCAGGCGATGGAGCTGATCGAGTCGATGCGAGCCGCGAAGGTCTCGCTCGAGGCGAGGTGGTAACATGCGCGACCCGACCTCGTTCCTGGGAGAGGAGTACCGTCAGCTCGTCCACGACCAGCTGGACTGGCGCCTTCGGGTGCTCGAGGGGCCGAGCGCCCCGTGGTGCGAGATCGACGGGAAGCGGGTCCTGATGTTCTGCTCCAACAACTATCTCGGCCTCAGCAACCACCCGAAGATGAAGGAGGCCGCGCACCGGGCGATCGACACCCATGGGGTGGGCTCAGGCTCCGTCCGGCCGATCGCCGGCACGATGGACCTCCACGTCGAGCTCGAGCGTCGGCTGGCCCGCTTCAAGCACGCCGAGGCGTCCCTCGTCTACCAGACCGGCTTCGCGACGAACGCGGGCCTCATCCCCCAGCTCGCCGGCGAGGGCGACCTGATCATCTCCGACGAGCTGAACCACGGAAGCATCATCGACGGGGTCCGCCTCTCGCGCGCCGAGCGCGCGGTCTACCGCCACGCGGACGTGGACGACCTCGAGCGGGTCCTTGCGAAGGCGGAGGAGCACGTCCCCGCCTACCGCCGGATCCTCGTGATCACGGACGGCGTCTTCTCGATGGACGGCGACATCGCCCCGCTCGACCGGATCTCGGCCGCCGCGGCGAAGCACGGCGCCATGGTCTACGTGGACGACGCCCACGGCGAAGGAGTGCTCGGCCCGGGCGGCCGGGGGATCGTCTCCCATTTCGGGCTCGGCCGCGACCGCGTCCACGTGGAGATGGGGACGTTCTCGAAGGCGTGGGGGGTCGTCGGGGGCCACATCTCGGGGTCGACCGACCTCATCCGGTTCGCTTACAACAAGTCGCGGACCTGGCTCCTCAGCGGTTCCCATCCGCCCCCCGTCGCGGCGGCGTGCATTGCGGCGATCGATGTCCTCGAGTCGGAGCCCGAGCACGTCGAACGCCTGTGGACCCACACCCGCCGGTTTAAGAAGGAGATGCGGGACCTCGGGTTCGACATCGGGAGGAGCGAGACCCCAATCACCCCGGTGATCGTGGGCGAGAGCGGCCGGGCCCAGCAGCTGAGCCTCCGTCTGTTCGAGCTCGGGGTCTTCGCCCTGCCGATCCTCTACCCGATGGTCGCGAAGGACAAGGCGCGCATCCGAACGATCATGAACGCCGCCCTCACTCCCGAGGACGTGACGACCGCGATCTCCGCGTTCCAGAAGGCAGGGCGCGAGCTCTCCTTGATTTAACGTCTCAGGTCCGGGCGCAGTTACCTCGCCCCTATCACCTTCGTTTATAGGGCGCGCGGCTAGCTTCGGGAGAGGGTCGGATGGAAGGGTCGGCGCGCGCACGCGGTGACCCCCCTCCGGTCGAGCCCCCCCGGCTCTGGACGGTCGCCGAAGCGAACTTCCGTCTTCCCGAGCTCGAGGAGCTCCTTCCGCGGCTGCGCGGCTGGGTCGGTCGGCTCGCGCAGGTCGACGAGGAACGGGAGCGCCTCTCCTCCTTCTGGGGGTCCGAGGCCGACGCCGAGGACCAGCCCGACCACGAGCTCAAGTCCCGGCTGGACGCCGAGTGGAAGCACTTGAACCGACGCCTCGAGGAGGCCGTCGGGGCCCTTCGCGCCGAGGGGATCGAGGTCAAGGACCTCGGCACCGGGCTCGTCGACTTCTACTCGCTGCAGGAAGGCGAGCTCGTCTTCCTCTGCTGGCAGCGGGGCGAACCGGTGGTCGGGTTCTACCACTCCCTCACCGGAAGCTACCGTACCCGCCGGCCGGTCTCGGGCCCGCATCGGGCAGCCTCGCCCCGGACCCTGGGTCCCCTCTAGGACGTCCGGGATTCCGGGCCCACCTGGAAGATCTCGATCGTCCGGGTGGTCGTCGCGAATGCGCCGAAGGCCGCCAGGACCGCCGTACCCGCGGTGAGCGCGGGGAAGATCCCCCCGAGGGCGAGGAAGTAAAGCGCGGCGGGGGCGAGGAGGCCGGCCGCGCCGCCCACCACGCCGACCGCGGGACGGTCGCTGCGGCCGGTCACCACCGCCGCGGCGCCTCCGACCAGTGCTACGATCCCCAAGAGCACGACCCCGCTCTCGATCGAAGCCACGAAGCTCTCGAGGTCCGGGAACGGGGAGAGCGTCACGGCCGTCGCGTTGGTCGAGCTCCCCGGGACGAGGGTGACGGAAAGACCGGTGGTCCCCGCGTTGTACACGGTCGACGCGAAGGTGGCCACCGTGACCGGCACGTAGCCCGGCAACGTGATGTTGAGCGAGACCCCGCCGACCGGCACCCTTCCGAACAAGAAACCTCCCCCGGCGCCGGTATGTTGAACCACCTGCTGGCCCCCGTCGGTGGTCAAGACCACGGTCGCCCCGGGGGCGGGGACGATGCCTCCGTCGGGTCCGCTTTCCACGACGGTGCCCGACACCACGAAGCTCCCCGGGCCGAGCGCCTCGGCTCCCAGGACCGCGAGCACGCCTCCGAGCACGACGGCGATCGCCGCGACACCGACCAGCGCGACCTGGGCCATCCGTCGTAACGGCACCCGGGGTCGGCGAGGCGGCGGGAGCGCGGGATATAGCCCCGGAAGGGCTTCCCAGGTGTAGAGGGGGGGCGGGTCCCGCGGCACGACCACGGGCACCGGGTTACGGCATTGGGGACACGGAAACCATTGCGTCGGAGGCGCCGGAGCGAGGACCACCCGAAGGTCCGCCCCGCACGTCGGGCAACGGACCGAGACCGCAGGGGCTCCCATCGGCGTCGGGGCCGGACCTCATCGGGGGTCTTAGCCTTGCGGCGTTCCCTCGGGAAACCGCACCCGCGGGTGGTCGGGGTCGACGACGGCGCGTTCGAGCGCGGGGACCGCTACGCTCCGGTCGCGGCGGTGGCCATGACGCTTCCCGAGCACGTGGAGGCGGTCCGTACCGGTCGGGTCCGGGTCGACGGCACCGACGGGACGCGCCGGGTCATCGCGCTCGTTCGACGTCTCGGGCCCCTCGACGGCGTCCGCGCCGTTCTCCTCGACGGGGCGGTTGTGGGGGGGTTCAACGTCCTCGACCTGGACGCGCTCCATCGGGAGCTCGGGGTGCCGGTCGTCGCGGTCACGCGACGCCCGCCGGAGTTCTCGCGGATCCGGGCGGCCTTGCGGAGGTGGTTCTCCCGTTCCGCCGATGCCCGATGGTCCCTCCTCCGCGCGCACCGGTTGTTCGAGGTCCCCACGGACGGGCAACCGATCCGGGCCGCCGCGGTCGGATGCTCCCGAGCCGACGCCGCCCGGCTCGTCCAGCGCGCGACGGTCCGCGGGCATTGGCCGGAGCCGCTGAGGCTCGCCCATCTTGTCGCGTCCGCTGGACGCCGACAGGGTGGGCGTCCACCCAAGGATTAAGGGGGGCGGAGGCCGTCGGGCTCCCGGGCCTGTAGCTTAGCATGGACAAAGTCCTGGCCTTCTAAGCCAGTGAACTCGGGTTCAAAGGTCCCGGACGCCGGCCGTTCGGGGCGGAAACTCCCGACAGGCCCGCC
>Ga0187885_10000432_pt1 | contig 50344 bp, 43 predicted proteins | sample June2016WEW_20_1_3_FD_132970 | JGI IMG/M metagenome (GOLD analysis project Ga0187885, IMG submission 132970) | Peatland microbial communities from SPRUCE experiment site at the Marcell Experimental Forest, Minnesota, USA - June2016WEW_20_100 | ecosystem: Environmental > Terrestrial > Soil >...
CACCAAGGACAAGCCGGTCATCTTCGCCTTCCATGCCTACCCGTGGTTGATCCACCGGCTGACCTACCGCCGCACCAACCACGACAACATCCACGTCCGCGGCTACAAGGAAGAGGGCACCATTACCACGCCCTTCGACATGACGGTGCTGAACGAGCTGGATCGCTTCCATCTTGTGATGGATACCATCGACCGCCTGCCGCAGGCTGGCGACAAGGGCGTCTACCTTAAGCAGCAGCTCAAGGACAAGCTTGTCGAGCACAAGCAGTATATCGACAAGCACGGCGAAGATATGCCGGAAATTCGCAACTGGAAATGGAGTCTGGGCAAAGCGGGCAAACATGTGTGAAGCCCGTACTATAAAAAATTCATCCGATGTTAAGTATTAAGGACACCTGATCTTACAAACAGTTAATTTTAATGAAATTGGTCGGCTTCCCTTTGATTCCGCGATATGATTCCTATATCGGGAGCGTTGTGGTGAGATTTTGAAGTCATACAGGAGGGTAGCCTGATGAGTGGGATGAATATTTTTACACTATGGCTTTCTGTTCTTCCTTGCCGATCTGTTTGGTTTTGCCGTTATCGACCTGAACTTCTGTTTCTTCAATAGTCCCTGCAGTATCTATCATTTGCCCCTGCCTGAAAGTGAACTGCGAATCAGTGCTTTGCTTGATATGTTCAGGCAGTTCTGGCCAGACAGCAGTTATTTGGGCCAGATCGGTAGGCAAGATTTCAGGTGTGCTATTGTTCCGGTGCACGCATACAGCACACTTTTGCTGCAAATTTTCATTAGAGAGCTGCTCTGAGTACGTAAAAGGCACTTTTGGGTTTCGAATCCCCTCGCCTCCAGTCCGCATTCGCCGCTTTCAGGCGAACGAATTCCTTAATTGAAGATTTATTTGTCAATGGCTGCCACAATCATCACTAATCTATAATGTAAACCACATCTTCTCAGAACCATTCTGTAACGTCTCCGTATAGTCACAAAGCTTGGCCATAGCTTATTTTGTGAGGCAAACTGCTACATAAATTTTGGCTGTTTTGACGATATATGCTTGTGCGTTAGAAGTCATTTCATAACCGGCCAGCAGCCGTATTATCAGTATTGAAATCGCGGGTTTTCGGCGCTATGGAATGCGTTCTAAGGAGAAAAGAATGATAAGCATAAAGGAATTGAGGCGGAGTTTTGGGCCGATTGTCGCGGTTGACGGCGTTTCGTTCGACGTCCGGAAAGGCGAAGTACTGGGCTTTTTGGGGCCAAACGGCGCGGGTAAAAGCACCGTAATGCGAATGCTTGCCTGTTATCTGCGGCCCGACAGCGGCACAGCGACGGTCTGCGGATACGACATTCTCAAAAACCCCCTCGAAGTCCGAAAATCAATCGGCTATTTGGCTGAAAATGTTCCCGCCTACAACGAAATGACGGTAGGCGGGCTGTTAAATTTTGTCTGCGATGCCAGGCAGATTCCCGGAAGCGAACGCAAAAAGGCGCTCGACCGCATTGTCCCGATGTGCGCAATCGACTCGGTTTATCATCAGGCGATTGATACTCTTTCGAAGGGCTATCGCAGGCGAGTCGGCCTTGCGCAGGCATTGATTCACGACCCGCAGGTATTAATCCTCGACGAGCCGACAGACGGCCTTGACCCCAATCAAAAACACGAGGTTCGTCAGCTTATCAGTAAAATGGCAAAGGAAAAATGTATCATCGTCTCGACTCATATCCTCGAAGAAGTCGAGGCCGTATGCAGCAGGACCATAATCATAGCGAAAGGCAAAATCATCGTTGATTCCACTCCGGAACAATTACGGCAAAAATACGGCTGCTCACTCGAAGAAGTATTCCGAAAAATTACCAGAAGCAAAGTTGCATGAACTTTTCGGCGATAAAAAGTTTTTTACTGGAGTAAAAAATGGGCGGTTTTAAGGCGGTATTCAAAAGAGAATTAAGGTCGTATTTCACGACGCCGATTGCTTATGTATTCTTAGTGGTATTTCTCTTTTTCTCGGGGTATCTGACTTTCAAAAACGGCTTCTTCGAAATTCGCCAAGCGGATATGACGGCGTTCTTCATCAATATGCCTTTGCTGTTCGCGTTTATGGTGCCTGCGACAACTATGCGGCTGTGGGCCGAGGAACGCAAAAGCGGCTCAATCGAACTTCTCTTTACGCTTCCCATAACAGTAACACAGGCCGTGCTTGGCAAGTTTTTCGCCGCATGGGTTTTTCTTATTATCTCGCTGGCGTTGACTTTCCCGATGGTCATAACGGTATTTTACCTGGGGAATCCGGATGCGGGCCTGATAATCACCGGCTACTTAGGCACTATACTTATGGCGGGCGGATTCCTGGCGGTAGGGTGCTTTTTCTCCGCACTAAGCAAAAACCAGGTAATCAGCTTTGTGCTGTCGGTTGTCGCCTGTGCGGTGCTGGTTTTTGCGGGAGTTCCGACGACGATGAATTATCTTTCAACGTTTCTTCCGATAGGCCTGGTTTCGGCGGTTGAAACAATGAGTTTAGAATCGCATTTCGAGTCGATCCAGAGGGGTATTCTTGAGTTCAAGGACGTCTCTTATTTTGTCATCCTCATTATCGGCTGGGTGGCTGCCTGCACGGTTGTGCTCGAAGAAAGGAAGGCGGGCTAATGAGCAGAACCATAAGAGTGATACTCGCGGTTATTTTTGTTCTACTGATAACCTTCGGCGCTATAAGTATCTGCCAGAATCTCGGCAAACGTCTTAAAGTGGATGTTACCGGCCAGAAACTTTATACGCTGTCCGCCGGCACAAAATCGATTCTCGCCAAACTGAATCAGCCCCTGAAACTCAAGCTTTACTATGCCAAAACCGCCTCAATGAAAGGCCCGGACCAGATTAAGTATTTCAATAATTATTACGAATTCGTTAAATCGCTGCTGGAAGAATACGTCGCTGCCTCAAAGGGAATGGTTAATCTCGAAATTATCGACCCAAGGCCCTACTCCGATGACGAAGTCGAGGCCGCTCGCAGCGGACTCAAAAAATTTCCCATAACGGATGAAGAAAATTTTGTCTTCGGATTAGTCGTCCGGACACAGTTCGGTGCAGAAAAATCAATTCCGTTTTTCACCCCCGACCGCCAGAATTTCGTCGAATATGACATAAGCTCTCTTATCGATACCGCTATCACGCGTCAGAAGAAAAATATCGGCGTCATCAGCTCGCTTCCCATTATGGGCGAGGTCGGTGATTATATGGCGCAGATGATGATAATGCAGGGCCAGCAGCCCAAAATGGCATGGACCATTATCGAACATCTCAAGCAAAAATATGAGGTCAAGGGCATCCCCTCTGACACCAATGACATTAACGATATCGACGTTCTTCTTGTGATTCACCCCAAGCACTTCCCCGTGCAGACGCTTTTTGCCATAGACCAGTTTATTTTAAGGGGCGGCAGGACCATTATTTTTATCGACCCATACTGTTATGCCGACCAGCAGCCGGGCCAGGCAATTATGCAGTCCGACAGGGTTTCGAAAAGCTCTAATCTAAAACAATTCCTGAATAACTGGGGACTTGATATGCCGGAGATGACGTTCGCAGGTGATAAACAATTGGCACCAGGAACATCAACGGCTTCCAGCCAAGCCTCGGAAAAAATTATCGGCTTCCTCAACCTGACATCTCCCGCATGCTTTAATCGCGACAATGTCATTACAGCCCAGCTTAACAGCGTCAGGGTATGGTTTGCCGGTTCGCTAAATGTAATCGCCTCGCCAAATGACGTCGCGGGCGAAGGGCATATCGAACGAACGCCGCTTATTATGACGACCGCCAAAGGCAATACCTTCAAAGTTGACAGTCCTCTGGATTTGCAGATGCTCGACCCGCCGGAGCTGATGAAGAAATTTTCGGAAGGCACAAAGCCGGTGATTATGGGTTATCTTGTCACCGGCAAATTCAAAAGCAATTTCCCCAATGGTATTGTGCGTGAATCCGAGTCGCAGACCGACGACCCGAATGCGCCAAAAACAAAAACGCTAATCACCGGCCTTACACAGGCCTCGGAAAACTGCGCCGTGGTTGTGTTTTCGGATGTCGATTTCATATCCAACTCGCTTGCCTATTATCGCAACCAGCTTTTTGGCAACATCGTCGTCGGCGACAACAGCGCGCTATTGATGAACACAATCGACGACCTTTCCGGTTCAACCGACCTTATATCAATCAGGTCCCGTGGTAATTTCCAAAGGCCTTTTACGGTTGTTGACCAGATAGAGAAAAAAGCCGAGGCCGCGACCGCTGATGAGGTCGCCAAGCTCAACGCTGAAATTACCGGCTTTGAGGAGGAGTTAAAAACGCTTATTACTTCCGCCAACGAAAAAGAAAAACAGGTCATCGGCAGCTCGATTGCCCAAAAGACAAAAGACCTCGAATTGAAAAAACTAAAGGCCCGCCAACAACTGCGTGAAGTTAAAATGCAGAAACGCCAGCAAATCGAAAAGCTTGGCAACAACCTGCGGGCGTTCAATATGCTGGCAGCGCCGGCCGTCATATTACTCATCGCGGTAGCGCTTGGCATTCGGCGAAGCGTAATGAAAAGACATTACATAAGCCACGCAAGTGACGCGTAATTTTGATGGAGTCGGTCGAGTCAGTACGTGGCAAATGAACAGGAGTTAGTTATATGAGTAATCGTAATCTGTCGTTACTTGGTTTGGCAGCGGCTGCGGTAGTGGCTTTGGCGGTCATTGTTGCCGGAATCGCCGACAAACCATACACCAGTAAAGACCAAATCGCCTATCTTATACAGGGTCTCGACCCTGACCAGGTCGCCAGAATCACAACAGGAAAACCGGGCCAGGAAGTGATTTTCAATCGGCGAGGAGCCAATTTCGTTATTGCCAATCTCGATAACTACCCGGCCCTGACCAGTGAAATTAACAAACTCATCACCACCTGCCTGGATATTCAGACCGCTGAGCTTTACACAGACAATCCCGAAAACCATAAAGACCTCGGCATCACCGAAGATAAAGCGCATATACTGGTGAAATTCTATAAAGCCGACTCGTCACTGCTTACCGGCGTCATTATTGGCAAACAAAAAGTCGAGGGACAGGGCATCGGCTACATCAGGCGGGTCGGAGACAACAAGGTATATATATCCGCGGCACAGATACCGGCTATCAAACAGCAGGCGGGCGATTATATCTCGCCGGAGCTTATCAACGTAAAAAGAGAGGACATCAACTCGATAACTGTAAGCTGCCCTAATGAAACATACATACTGAGGCCCGGCCCCGACGACAAAACCGTTATATTTGAAAACATGGCCGAAGATAAAAAGCTAAACAACGATTTTGCCAACAAGGTTTTCACCGCTTTAGCGGGCCTTAGCTTTGAAGACGTCAACGCCGAATCATCAAAGCGGGGTTTGCAGTTTGACCGGAGATATCTTTGCCGGCTGAAGGACTCCACCGTTTACACTATCTGGCTTGCCGAAGACAGCAATACCTGGTTTGCCAAATGCGACGCCCAGTTCGCCGACAAAACTCCTATAACAAAAACGCAGGGCGAGGTCGAATCGGATGAGCAGTTGAAAATAAAAGAAGCGAAGCTTATCGCGCGCGACGCCGCCGAGGAATTTTCTGAAAAACACAAAGGGTGGGTATATAAGATACCTGCTTACCGCGCCGAAGACCTTACAAAATCTTCTGCCGACCTGTTTGCAGCCCCTAAACCGACCCAGTCCAAGCCGGAAGATAAAGAACCGATAGATATTACCCCCTTGCACCAAGAATAGCCCGCCGTTTGAATGGTTCCGGATAACAACATCGACGAATTCGACCTGCCTGGTCACAATGTGGTTATCATTAAACTCATCTTCCTAATTTGTTTGAGGAAATCCCAGAAATAATATGCCTTTACTGCTGCGCAAAGTGATGGTATTTTTGAATGCTGTTTTTAAAACTATCTGAAAGGATTATACAATGAAAGCCATTTCCATAACCACGATTATGCTGTTGTCATTGAGCTGCGTTGCATGGGCTGGGGTTGTTGCCCCTGACGCGAATGTAGAAAAGCTAAGTAATGTTTTCGCTTTCACCGAAGGGCCGGCAGCGGACCCCAAGGGCAATGTCTATTTTACCGACCAGCCCAATGATAAAATCTATATCTGGTCAACCGATGGTAAATTGTCGGTCTTTTTGACCGGAGGTGAGCGATCAAACGGAATGCGTTTCGACGCTGACGGCATATCGCTGCTTGCCTGTGCCGACCTGCATAACCGACTCGTTTCCTTCGACCCTAACGGCAAAATGACCGTTCTTGTCGAAAAATACAAGGGCAAAAAACTCAACGGCCCAAATGACCTCTGGCGGCATCCCAATGGCGGGCTATACATAACAGACCCATACTATAGAAGAAGCTGGTGGACAGACCCGAATATGGAACAGGATGGCGAGCATGTCTATTACCTCACCCCCGACCGCAAAACTCTGATTCGCGTCACCGAGGATTTGGTCAAGCCCAATGGCATAGTCGGCACGCCCGACGGCAAGCTGCTTTACGTGGGCGACATCGGCGCAAGCAAAACATACGTCTATACAATCAACCCCGACGGCACACTTTCAAATAAGAAACTGTTCTGCGAAATGGGTTCAGATGGAATGACAATCGATAACGAAGGCAATATATATATTACCGGCAATGGCGTTACGGTTTTCAATTCCGCGGGAGAAAAAATCGACCATATCAACATACGCGAGCCGTGGACCGCCAACTTATGTTTCGGCGGCAAAGATATGGATACACTTTTCATTACCGCGTCAAAATGCCTTTATGCGGTTAAAATGCGAACCAGAGGCGTTGTCTGGCCTGCCTCGGCGAAGCACAGCGAAGATGGGCCCGCCACAGCGGAGACAAAATCAGTCGTCGCAACAGGGGCAAAACTCGAAAAGTTGGCGGATGGTTTCGGCTTTACCGAGGGACCAATCGCTGATGCGCAGGGAGATGTTTATTTTGTCGATGTCTCGAAAAACAGAATTCACAAATGGTCTCTCAACGGCAAAGTTTCAACCTTCCGCGAAAATTCAGGAGGCACAAGCGGCCTTGATATCGACGATAAGAGCAACCTCTATGCCTGCGAGGGAGGCAGCAGGAGAATCACCCGCATTGACACAAACGGCAATGTTACTGTCCTGTGCGATAACTACAAAGGCAAAAAGCTCAACAGCCCCAACGACCTGTGGCGCGACAAAAAAGGCGGCATATACTTCACCGACCCCGGATACAAAAAAGGTGAATCGGAACTGGACGGCAGTTATGTTTTCTATTTACCTCCTGATTCGAAGGAGCCCATTATTGTTGTGGGGGATATGACAGGCCCCAACGGCATCGTCGGCACAAAAGACGGCAAACTGCTGTACGTCGCCGATTATTCAGGACGCAAAACATTTGTATTCAAAGTCAAAGACGACGGCACATTGTATGATAAAAAACTGTTTGTCCCCGTCGGCGCTGACGGAATAGAACTCGATGAGCTGGGCAATTTGTATCTTACTGACCTGTCAGGCAAAGGCGTTAATATCGTCAGCCCTGAAGGTAAAAAAATCGGTTATATCAGCGTTCCTAATTCGACTTCAAATCTCTGCTTCGGCGGAAAAGACGGCAAAACTCTGTTCATCACCGCCAGAGATTCCTTTTACTCGATACAAATGAATGTAAAAGGGCAATAAGAACTGTTCGCCGGCAAGGAAATAAAAATGACGAGTCGGGAAAGGGTGGCTGCGGTTTTGGGGCACAGACGGCCAGACCACCTGCCGTGTATGCCGATTACGATGCAATTCGCGGCTGGCCGCATCGGGAGAAAATACTACGATTATGTTACGGATTACCGTGTGCTGGTAGAGGGCCAGTTACGTGTAGCAGATGAATTCGGTTTCAACCATGTGGGGTGCATTTCAGACCCGACACGCGAGGCGGCGGATTGCGGAGCTGCGATTATTTTTCACGAGGATTCGCCTCCTGATATCGACGAAAGTAACGCCCTGCTTGGAGATAAAAGCAGATTGGTTAAATTAAAGATGCCTGACCCGCTTGGGGGTGGGCGGATGCACAACAGGGTAAAAGCAGCAGCTCTATTCAAAGAAAAAGCCGGTAAAGACAAAATTATCGAGGGATGGATTGAAGGGCCTTGCGCAGAGGGAGCGGATTTGCGGGGCATCAATACGATAATGACGGATTTTTTCGAGGATGCCGGATTTGTGAAAGAGCTTTTTGAGTTCGCGACGGAACTTGGATTAATATTCGCCAAAGCACAGATAGAGGCAGGCGTGGATTTGATGGGAATAGGAGACGCCGCGGCGTCATTGGTGGGACCGAAGATATACGAGGAGTTTGTGTGGCCATACGAGAAGCAACTGGTGGACGGCATTCACAAACTCGGCGCGGCTGTCCGGCTGCATATATGCGGGGACACGCGGAAGATTCTGGAAGGTATGGGCCGGCTCGGAGCGGAAATGATTGACCTTGATTATCCCTCCCCGGTAACGCTGGCCAGGGAAAAAATTGGGGCAAAACAGGTCATCTGCGGTAATATCAATCCTGTTTCGGTGCTGCGTGAAGCGTCACCTGAGGAGATTTATAAGGCAGTTGAGAACTGTCACAAAGAGGCAGGCGAAAATTTCATAGTCGGGGCCGGCTGCGAAGTTACGCGTGATACGCCTTTAGAAAATATCAGGGTGCTTGGACAATACGCATCTTCTCATTAAGTAACGAAAGGGGCCGTATATGAAATATTCAAATATTAAAACTGGTCTTGTTCTTGCGGCGCTACTGGCATCAACGTGGATTGCGAAAGGCGCTGAATCAAATTCCGGCTGGTTCGATACGGGGCTGGGAAATCTCGCGGTTTTATCCAACGCAAAGACGCGGTCGATAGGGCCGGAGAACCCGACGGGCGAAAAAGGCAAAGGCGGGATGGCGAAGGTCGGCGAGGGGTCGGCGTCTCACGCCGCCGGCGACCTGGGACAGGGCTGGAAAGTAAATCCGTACGTTAATATCAAACCAGGCCAGACATTTGTGCTGACAGACATAAACGGCAGCGGTTCAATTCAGCATATCTGGATGACGCCGGCAGGAAACGACCGCCTGAATATACTGAGAATCTACTGGGACGGCGAAGAGACACCTTCCGTGGAATGTCCCCTTGGCGACTTTTTTGCCTGCGGGATGGGCGAATATGCGCAAATTACCTCGCTGGCGGTCTGCGTCAATCCAAAGAGCGGGTTTAACTGCTATTGGCCTATGCCTTTCAGAAAAAGCTGCAAAATGACAGTGACCAACCTGGATAAAAATCAGATGACGTTATATTACGAGATTACTTATTGCCTTGCCGACGTCGGCGAAACAGCAGCGTATTTCCACGCGCAGTTTCGCAGGGTCAATCCCGTGCCTTTCAAAGAAGTTTATACAATCGTTGACGGCATCGTCGGAAAAGGGCATTACGTGGGGACATATATGACATGGGGAGCAAACAGCCCCGGCTGGTGGGGAGAAGGGGAAATTAAATTCTATATGGATGGTGACACGGAATTTCCGACAATATGCGGAACCGGGACAGAAGATTATTTCTGCGGCTCATACGGTTTCGATAATCCAAAGGGCGGCGGGTATCAGACGTTCAGCGGCCCATACGCAGGCATGCCCCAGATAATTAACCCGAAAGGTAAACCCGTAATAAAGACGAAAGTTTACGAAAACGGCAAATTTATCGAAGAGAGAACTGTTTTAAATCCGAAGGACCAGCCGAGATTTGCGTTATATCGCTGGCATATAATGGACCCGATAAGGTTCGACCAAAACCTGAAAGTGACTATGCAGGCGCTGGGCTGGCAGGATGGCGGCAAATATCTGCCGTTACAGGATGATATTTCCTCCGTCGCTTTCTGGTACCAGACCGAGCCGCACACGCCATTTCCGAAACTTCCGGACAGGGAGCAGTTGAGGATTGCGAAGTAAATTATTTCAGCAGGCCCGCCGCGTGTTTTGCGGATTCGACGGTGTTGTAGAGAAGCATTGTAATAGTCATAGGGCCGACACCCCCGGGGACAGGGGTTATGAGCGAGGCCTTTTCTTTAACGTTCTCAAAATCCACGTCGCCGACGAGACGATAGCCGGCCTTTTTAGTCGAGTCCTCAACACGATTAACGCCGACATCGATGACCACGGCACCATCTTTTATCATATCTGCGGTAATGGTATTTGGATGACCGGCGGCGGCTATAACGATATCCGCCCTTTTCGTATGCTCCGCAAGGTTTCTGGTTCGAGTGTGACACACGGTTACGGTTGCGTTACCGAGTGGGCTTTTCTGGATGAGTATATTTGCCAGGGGTTTGCCGACGATGTTGCTTCTGCCGACGATGACAACGCTTGCGCCTTCGATTTTGACGCCGCTTTTTATGAGAATCTGGACGACACCGTGAGGGGTGCAGGGCAGAAACGCCTTTTGGCCTGTTACCATTTTGCCTACATTTATGGGGTGAAACCCGTCCACATCTTTGGCGGGGTCGATTGCCATCAGCACTTCAAGTTCATCGAAGTGCTTAGGCAGAGGCAACTGTGTCAGGATGCCGTGAATTCGGGGGTCTTTGTTGAGTCGATTGATGTGCGCCATTAATTGATTTTGAGGAATCGAGGCGGACAGGCGATTGTCTTCGGAATATATACCGATTTCCTCGCAGGCCTTTTGCTTGGCGGTAACATAAGATTTTGAAGCGGGGTCATCGCCGACGAGAATAACGCCGAGTCCCGGCACAATACCTTTTTTGGCGAGGGCGGCAACGTCAGTCCTGAGTTTTGCCCGCATATCCGCGGCGATTTGTTTTCCGTCTATTATCTTTGCGGTCATTGTTTTCTCCGGCTTAGCGGTGATTAGAACAACCCTTTTACCTTCCCGGTATTCACGTCAACGTCAATTCTTCTAAAGGCCGGGTCTGAGCTTGTGCCGGGCATCAGCTTGATTTCGCCCGCCAGCGGCACGATAAATTCCGCACCTTTGTAAACCAGGACATCCCTGATGGGCAGTTGCCAGCCGATGGGACGGCCTTTGAATTCCGGGTCATAAGACAAACTAAGGTGCGTCTTTGCCATACACATTCCAAACTTCTGCGTCGCCGGATTCGCCTCAAGCGACTTCAGCTTTTCGAGCGCTATTTCGGAATACGAAACACCATTGGCGCCGTAAACATCTTTGGCAATCAACTCAATCCGTTTTCGCAGGGGCAGTTCGTAATCATACAAATGTTTGAAGTTGTTTTTCTGCTCACAGGTATCAATCACGGCCTGTGCCAGCTCGACAGCGCCATCGCCGCCTTTGAGCCAGTGTTCGGAGACAACCGCGATTGCACCCTGCTGCTCAGCGATTTTTTTGATGAGCTTATGTTCGGCTTTTGTATCTGAACTGAAACTGTTTATGCACACAATCGGCCTGACGCCGCTTTTTTTGACTATGTCAATGTGCGCCATCAGGTTCTCGCAGCCCTTTTCGAGCAGGTCGAGATGTTCTTTTGTGTATTCTTCACTGAGAGGCGCGCCTGGTCTGACCGGTGGGCCGCCGCCGTGCATTTTCAGGGCGCGAACGGTCGCGACAATGACCACGGCACCGGGTTTAAGCCCGGAAATTCTGCATTTAAGATTCCAGAACTTTTCGTAGCCGATGTCAGTGCCAAAGCCGCTTTCGGTTATGTGATAATCGCCCAGCTTTGTCGCGACGAGGTCGGCTATTACCGAGCTTTGGCCTATGGCGATATTGGCAAAGGGGCCTGCGTGAGCAAATATCGGCTGGCCTTCCATCGTCTGAAGCAAGTTGGGGTTAAGTGCATCGAGCATCCAAGCGGTCATTGCCCCATCCACCTCAAGGTCCGCGGCTGTTATATCATTGCCTTTGCGGTCCCTGGCGACCACGATTCTTGCGATACGCTGCCGGAAATCGGCGAGATTCTTCGAAATCGCGAGGATAGCCATAACTTCGCTGGAGACGGTTATCTGGAAGCCGGAATTCATTTCGAAGCCGTTGTTTTTGCCGCCCAGACCTATTCTTATATTGCGAAGCGATTGAGCACAAAGGTCAATCGCCCAGCCAATTTGTATGGAATCGGGGTCGATATCGAGCCGTCGCAGATTTCTTTTCGCCAAGCGTTCATCATCATAGTTTTTTTCATGTTGCATTCGGGCGGTCAGCGCAACCATACACAGGTTATGAGCATTTGTAACCGAATCGATATCGCCTGTCAGGCGGATTGAAAACGGAATAAGAGGAACGCACTGCGAAAGACCGCCTCCAGCGGCGCCGCCCTTGACATTGAAGGTCGGACCTGCGCTTGGCTGGCGAATTGCGCCAGTTGGTCGTTTGCCGCATTTGGCAAGGCCCTGAATCAAACCAATGGTCGTAGTCGTTTTACCTTCGCCGAAAGGCGTCGGTGTGATGGCGGTAACATCGATATATTTGGCCGTCGGGGCGTCTTTAAGCCGGTCGATAACCTTTGCAAAGTGGACTTTACCCAAAGTATGGCCTGCCGGAAGCAATTCGTCTTTTTGCAGCCCTATCTCTTCGGCCAACTGGAAAATCGATTTGATATTGTTCTCAGCCGCCTCGGCTATTTCCCAGTTTTTCATCTTCGTCGGGTCAAGTTTCATTGAACATTTCCTTCGCCGCCTGGCAATTAAATCGCGTTTTATTTTCACCCGCTGTTACCCTAATCGAATTTCGACATCTACAACGCAGCCCGCCTTAAATACGCCGACGACGTTGCCGGCAGTTTCTTTGCCGTTGACTAACATTTTCTTTACGCCTCGCATTGCGCCGTCGGGATTCAATACCTTTATCTTATATGTCGCCCCTCTGAACTTGCGAGTAACAGTAAATTTTTTCCAGTCAGGCGGAATACAGGGGTCAATCCTAAGCCCGTCGTGCTCCGCCCTGACGCCAAGGATATATTGCGCCAGCGCCGTAAAGCTCCAGGAAGCGGTTCCGGTAAGCCAGGAGTTCTTTCCTTCGCCCGGCAAGGGGCTGTCGTGGCCTGATATTGTTTGTGCGAAGCAATACGGCTCGCACTTATAAACGTCGGCGTTGTCTTCCTTGGTGCTTGGGCAAATTCGCGTATAAAGCTCCCATGCCTTGTCCCCCCTGCCGACGATTGTCTCGCCGATGATGACCCAGGTATTGTTGTGGCAGAAAATGCTGGCATTTTCCTTGTAGCCGGGCGGATAAGAGGTAATCTCGCCGAGCCGGTCCTGATAATATGTAAAGGCGGGCTGATTAAGGACCATACCATTAGCATCCGCGAGATATTGCCAGGCGCTGTCGAGTGCCACGAGGGCCTTGCCGTCATCAAGCCCGATGTGGGCCATAACGCCCCAGCCCTGCGTCTCGATGAAAATTTTTCCTTCATCGCAAACTTTAGAACCAATGGGCTTTTCGAAATGGTCATAAGCGCGTATAAACCATTTGCCGTCCCAGCCGTGCTTGAGAATAACTTTTCGCATATCATCCGCCTGGCGGACATATTCAGCAATCTTATCTTTTTGGCCAAGATGCTCAAGCAGACCCATCAACTCTTTTGCAGCATAAACGAACAGTTGAGCGACCATAACGGATTCGGCCTTGCCGCCCTCGATATCGCCTGAGGTTTGGAAGCTCTCGCCGGGGTTGTTGCTGAAGCAATTGAGATTGAGGCAGTCGTTCCAGTCGGCGTGCTGAATAAGGGGCAACCCATGAGGGCCGCGGAGGTCCAGAACGTGTTTCATTGAAAGATGCAGGTGGTCCATCATCGTCGTATTTTTTTCGCTGCCGGGGACATCCTGATAGCCGGAGGGAGCATCAAGAATTGTCCAGTCGCTGGTTTCTTTGATATACGCGGAAGTCGAGACAATCAGCCAAAGCGGGTCGTCGCTGAAGCCGGTGCCGACCGCATCGTTGCCCTTCTTGGTCAAGGGCTGATACTGGTGATAGCATGAGCCGTCGTGATTCTGCGTGGAGGCCAAATCGATTATTCGCTGGCGGGCGCGTTGGGGGACGATATGAACGAAACCGAGTATGTCCTGGTTCGAATCGCGGAAACCAAGCCCCCTGCTGACGCCCGTCTCAAACGAGCTGGCCGCCCGGGAAAGATTGAATGTTACCATACACTGATACTGGTTCCAGATATTGGCCATTCGCTCGACGTGCTCGTTGTCGATTTTAACCTGATAGCCGGAAAGCGCATCCGCCCAGAAATTTTTGAGTTTCTTCAACTGGGCATCGACCTGGCTTGAGGTTTTTAACCCTGCGATTGTTTCGTAGAATCTCTTTTTATTTATGACGCCAGGCGACACAAATTTTTCCTGCTGTGGGTTTTCGACGTAGCCTAGGACAAAATGCAGACGTTTGGTCTGGCCGGGTTTGAGGGTCAATTTAACCTGGTGCGAGCCGACCGGCTGCCAACTGTGCGCTACGCTGTTGGTCGCCTGACGACGCTTTACGACATCAGGACAGCCATAGTCATTGAGCCGACCAAGAAAGGTATCCCGCATTGTATCAAAACCGGCAATTTTCTCACTGCACCAGAAACCGACAAAATGATTGCGGCGTTCGCGGTATTCGGTCTTGTGAAATATGGCGCTGCCTTCGATTTCCATTTCGGCGATGTTCCAGTTTCGCTGAAAATTGGTGGAGTCATCAACGGCATTATAAAGGCAAAATTCCGCATAGCTGAACAGGTCAATATCTTTCGATTTACGGCTTTCGTTAGCTACCGCAACCGACCAGATTTCAGCATTGGTATCGATTGGGACGAAATACGTCGTCGAGACCCTAAGGCCATCCAATGCTCCCTCAATAACCGTATAGCCGAGTCCGTGCCGGCATTTGTAATCGTCGAGCTTTGTCTTTACGGGCTTGAAGCCGGGATTCCAGGTTTTCTTGCCGTCGCAGATGTAGATGTATCTGCCGGGGTTATCCTTGGGTATCGCGTTATAGTGATATCGAAGCAGGCGACGCAGGCACGCGTCACGATAAAAGCTGTAACCGCCCGCGGTATTGGATATGATGCCGAGGTAATCCTGGCAGCCGAGGTAATTTATCCACGGCGTGGGGGTATCGGGCCTGGTAATGACAAACTCCCTGGCTTTGTTATCGAAGTAACCGTAACGCTTGTTTTCCAGCATAGCTGATTCCTCTGAATCTTAAAATAAGACATTAAAACACATACTCGGTAACCGCCTTTTAAGCCCATTACTATACCCCCCCTGCCTGTGAAAATCAACCCGGCGGAAACGACCGGCTTATCCCCAGTTTAAGAAACGCCTTTTCATAGATTTTACAAAGTAATCGTTTGCGGGCCGGATTTAAGGTCGGCTGACTTTCCATTCCAGAAAAATTTCCCAGTCAGACCCGGGGGCAAAGTTATGCTACCTTTGATGCCGGTTTTCCCATCGCGTTCGAGGTGAACAGTAATCTGGCCGAGAGGATGCGGCATTTTGCCTTCGACCCATGTTAAAGAACCAAGGTGTGGTTCGATTCTGACAGATTTAAAACCAGGTTCAGCCGGTTCGATGCCGCAGACGGTCGCGAGTAAATCATAATTAGGGCTTGCGCTCCAGGCGTGGCAGTCGGAACGGGTTGGTTCGGGATTTTCCGCGAAAGTAGTAAGGCCGATTTTGAGCATATCGCGCCAGGGCTGGAGCATTTCAACGTAGCGGTCGCCGAGGCCGACTTTTTTCAATGCCCGGACAAGATAGTAACGGTAATAAAACGTGCACTGGGTAAGGTCTTTTTCGGAAATGATTTTTTCCATAAGTGCTTGCTGCTCGTTGGGGTCAACTAAATCGACGAGCACAGCGAGAATATTAGCGTGCTGACTAAAAATGGTTTTATTCGGCGTATCGGCCAATAGACCTCGCTTGTCGTCCCAGCAAAGTTTATAGGTGGATTTTTTAAGCGAATCGGCAAGCTGCCTGTAATGGTCCGCGAAATACTTTCTACCGAGATTATCGTTCAGTTGTGCGGCGTAATTAAGGGCGTAAACATACTGAAGCGTAAGGATTGAGGACTGGCCGAGCTTATCACAAGGGGGCACGCCGCCGATTTCTATTCTGCTGTCCCATTTCCATGACCAGTCAACGAAATTCCACCACAGGAGCGGGCCGAGCATTCCGTTTGCGCCGATATATTTTTCGTGCCAGCTCAGGACGGAGTCGATGCCGGGCAAATATGATTTTACGAACTGGGGGTCGTCGCGGTGCATCCAGTAATCGTGAACCATAGCAACCCAGAACAGCGAATAAGGCGGGATAATCTGCATAGATGAACATGGGTATCGGCTCTGAGTCAGGCCGTCGGGTATGCGCGAGTCATCAAAAGAGGTAATGGCGTTTCGCATAAGGCGGTCATCGCCGGAAACGTAAAGCGAAATAAGCGTCTGGATACGGGTGTCGCCGACGTACTGGAGCTGCTCGTAGTAGGGACAGTCGAAATATGTTTCGTTGGCGCAAAGGCGAGCGGTGCGCCAGCCAGCATCCCAGATATTTTTTATGGATGGGTCGCTGCTGCTGAAAGATGCGTTTTCCTTAAATGGATACGCGGTGAATCTGCCGTAGAAGTCATTGATTGTTAAGGGGGCGTCTTTGGTTCGTATATCCATCTGGAGATAACGCCATGTCCGAAACCACAACGTGCTGAAGAGACGATTGTCGCCGCCATCAGGCAGGAAGGTATCTGTGTAACCATAGATTTTTCTGCCTTCGATTTCGTCGCGGTTGCCTTTTTGCATTCTGGAATCAAAGAGGGCTTCGCTGTAGGTTAAAACAATTTGCGAGTCCCTGCCTCCGCTGACTGAAAGTTCAGGATAGGCGGTGGTCAGGAAGGTCTGGTCGAAGAGGATTGTCGCCTTTGTGTTCGGTGGAATCGTCAGTTTATGTTGGCCATCGAAGGAGAAATTGTTGATGTCCATACCCGCCGCTCTTCTTGTTTTTTCGATTCGCTGCAATTTGTCTTCCATAGACGGGATTGTTCGGGGTACGAGCATCCAGGTATTGTCGGTGGCGACGCCGGGGGGCACGGCTTTATCGAGGAGGCGAACGTTTGGCCATCCGGCATCGTTGAAATCGGTCTGCTGCCAGCCCCATGGGTATTTATCCGCAACGATTTTTTCGCCCGGACCGACAAAATTGAAGGAACTCAGAGTGGGGCTAACAGGTGAATAAGCGAGGTCTTGAATAACCTTCCATTTTTGGTCGGTGTTGATAAAGTTGAATTTTGGGTCGTCGGCCTGAAGCACAAAGGCGGTGCGCAGGGTCATCTGCGCTCCCGGCATAGATTCGCCGAAATTCCAGACGACCGAGGCGATTGTGTTTTTGCCTTTTACGAGATATGGGGCGATATCGACTGTTTCAAATCGCCAGTGCATAAAATCGCCCCGTGCGGGGCCGCGACAGACGCTTTGGCCATTGACGAAGAGACAATAGCGGTTGTCCGCCGAGACGTGAATGATAAATTTTTCGGGCTGTGAATTGAGGTCGAAGGTCCTGCGGAAATGATACACACCGTAGTCCTTCGGCGATGCCGTCGGATGTGAAATCCACGATGCCTGCCAGCGTTTCGTTAAGAGGTCGGGATTGATATTCACATTTGAGGATTGAGCGACAGCAGGTTGAATAAATAAAACGCCCGCAAAGAACAAAAGGCCGATTTCGCGTCTTATCCTTGCCATATCAACTCCTTAGGGCTAACCATTTTTTCGTCTTCGCATAAGTTTTTGTAATGAGTACAATCCGAATGTGATCGTAGCCAGAGAAATGGCATATAAATGAATAAATAAATAGAAAATGGGACGCATAAAAATATTATCAAAATCATTGTCTCGAAGAAATGGATACAAAAAAGCGACCAGTAAAATGCCTGTGATTGTAATTAAAATGTATGCTTCAAAAATAATGATGAAACTTAAATAAGCACGCCATCCACCTTTTTTAAACATGGTTCGAGTTAAATAAATCGCAATTCCACCTGATGCGCCGCCTGTTGCGGAAACAACGACGGCAGTCATAATTCCCTCGGTTTCAGGGCAGCCTATGATTCTCGCAATCAAATAACTAAACGCGGGTATGCCACCCATTATTAAACTTCCAAACAAAGCGTGAAACAGCAGACTTTCTCGTGCAAAATTTTTAAGGTTTGTATATAGACGCGTCATTTCGATTCCCATTTCGTAGAATCCTTATAACTCTTGCGGCTTATCTTGCTTTATGATTTTACACATACTTTTCCTGTTTTCAACAGATAATCGAATTACTTACAAACCAATGTGAAACACAATGCTAATAAATATAGTTCTTCTATTTTATAGGGGATGTGGTATAATGCGGAAAATATGACTCAATCCAGACGTGTTGTGAAACATATCGTATGGTGTCATTTCGAGCGAGCCAAAGGCGAGTCAAGGAATCTTTTTGTTAATAGATTTCCCTTCGTGCATCCATTGTGTCCCGATGAATCGGGATTACGGTCGAAATGACGGACAGGAAACAATATTTTTTAGGATTAACTGATGCCATTTAAGACATTTGGACTGGCGGACCCTTTAGTGAAGGGTATTCTGGCCACGGGCTACACGGCCCCAACGGAAATTCAGACGAAGGCGATTCCTGCGGCGGTCGCGGGCAAAGACATTATCGGCTGCGCGCAAACGGGCACGGGCAAGACGGCAGCGTTTGTTTTACCCATTTTGAACCGGCTAAGCCACGAGCAGGCGGGCAGAAAAAAAGTTGTTCGCGCGCTGATTTTGACGCCGACGCGGGAACTGGCGGTGCAAATCGAAAAGGCCATACGCGACTATGGGCGATTCCTGCATTTGCGGACATTGGCGGTGTATGGCGGGGTGAATATAAATGGGCAGTTCAGCGCGCTTCGCCAGGGCGTTGATATCGTTGTCGCAACGCCCGGCCGGCTGCTCGACCATATGAACCGGCGAACTATCGACCTGCGGCAAGTTGAGGTGCTGGTCTTAGATGAGGCCGACCGGATGTTCGATATGGGTTTCATAAGGGACGTGCGGAAAATAATTTCGGCCGTGCCCGCAAATCGCCAGACAATGCTGTTCTCGGCGACGGTAACGCCTGAAATAAGTAATCTTGCAGCGGGTGTGCAGAGGTCGCCTATAATGATTCAGGTCGGCAGACCCCGCAACCCAATCGAGACAATCAAACAGCATATTTATATGGTCGAGCGGGACCGGAAAATAGGTCTTCTTTTGCATTTGCTCCAGGATGGCAATATGTCAAGCGTGCTGATATTTTCTCGCACCAAGCACGGCGCAGACAGGATTAACCGGCAGCTTGAGCGGGCGAACATCGAATCAGTGGCGATACACTCGGGCAGGACACAAAGCCAGCGACAGCGTGCGCTGGATGGCTTTAAAAACGGGGATTATCGCGTTATGGTGGCGACGGATATCGCGGCACGCGGCATCGACGTTACGGGGATATCGCACGTCATTAATTTTGACGTGCCCGGCATGCCGGAGGATTATATTCACCGCATTGGCAGGACGGGACGGGCCGAGGCGATGGGCGACGCGATTACCTTTGTTTCAAGTGAGGAGCATAAGCAGCTTCGACAGATTGAAAGGTTCATCGGGAAGGATATCACTCCCATTGAATGTCCCGGCTTTACCTATGTTCACATCAAAATCGAGGCGCCGCCGAAAGTGCAGCCGGGTCTGCACAGGGGCAGATTCTCGACTATGAGCAGAAAGCATAAAATACGGCGAAGACGCTAAATTTGCCGTTGTAATAAACCCCGCCATTTGGGCTTCGGCGGGAGTGGCGGGGCTGAATACGGCGGAAATCCGAAGCCAAAATCTCTTGCTTTTTGCTTATAACGTTATTAGAATGCGGAATTCGTCTGGACTTGATGAAATGGCGGGGCAGCTATACTCGGCTGCCTTTTTTGTGATAATTTAAGGAGTATTCGTATGGGTTGTAATGTAGCAATAGCAGGCGTGACCGGCGCGGTCGGACAGGAATTTTTGAGTATTATCGAAGAAAGGGATTTTCCCTTTGATTCTATAAAGATGCTGGCCAGTTCCAGGTCCGCGGGCAAGACAATCCAGTTCAAGGGTAAGGAATACATCGTCGAGCAGATGACAGACAAGAGTTTCGACCGGGTCGATATAGCGTTATTCAGCGCGGGAGCCGACAGAAGCAAGACCTTCGCGCCGGCGGCGGTAAAGGCAGGCGCGGTGGTGGTTGACAACTCGTCTGCGTTCAGGATGGTTCCTGATGTTCCTCTGGTTATCCCGGAGATTAACCCGCAGAAAATCAAGGAGCATAAGGGCATTATCGCTAATCCGAACTGCTCGACGATTATCGGCATCGTTCCGATATGGCCTTTGCACAAGGCGAACCCGGTGAAACGTATGGTCGTCAGCACCTACCAGGCGGCGAGCGGCGCGGGACAGGCAGCGATGCTGGAGCTTGAGCAGCAGTCACGCGAAATACTGGCGGGCCAAAAACCGACGATTAAAGTGTTGCCTTATCAGCTTGCGTTCAATGTGTTCAGTCACAATTCTGCGCTGGACTCTACCGGCTATAATCAGGAAGAAGTCAAAATGGTCAACGAGACCAGGAAGATATTCGATTGCCAGGATATCGCCGTTACCGCGACTTGTATTCGCGTCGCGGTTTTCAGGGCGCACAGCGAGAGCATCAACCTTGAGTTCACCGACCCGATTACGCCCGATGAGGTCAGGGACATTCTTAAGGATGCGCCGGGCGTATCGCTTCTCGATGACCGTGAGCATAATCGCTTCCCGATGCCGATTGACGCGACCGGCAAGGACGATGTCTTCGTCGGCAGAATCAGGCAGGATTTCTCGATACCGGAAAATCGCGGCATAAATATCTGGGTCGCGGGCGACCAGCTCCGCAAAGGCGCGGCGCTCAATGCGATTCAAATCGCTGAAAAATTGCTGTAATCAGGAGATTTCATGAAAGCCCCTGGGTAATACCGGGGGCTTTTTTATTCCTACTATGGCACTGCGTAACGTAAAACTAACGATATCATACGATGGCACGAGCTACCATGGCTGGCAAATACAGCCCGGCAAAAAAACCATACAGGCGGAGCTTGCCAACGCGGTTAGCGAATTGTTGGGCTGGCGGACAAGGATAACAGCAGCATCGAGAACCGACGCGGGCGTAAGCGCAAAAGGCCAGGTCGCGTTAATTCAAATCGATTCGCCTATCCCCACAAAGAACCTCGCCAAAGCAATCACCGACCGTTTGCCCCCGGATATTGCCGTAGTTGAGGCGGTTGATATCCCTATGGGCTTCAACGTCATAGGCGACCCGAAGCGTAAACTCTACCGTTATTCCATTTTCACAGGCCAGGCGAGGCCAGTTTTCGAAATTCATCACTGCTGGCACCTTGCTAACGCAAAGCTCGACGTTATCCTTATGAACCAGGCAGCCCAGTTGCTTATGGGCAAGCAGGATTTCAAGTCATTCGCCACGGCGGACGACCACCGCACCGATTCAATCCGCACGATTTTCCGCTGCGAGGTTTATTCATCGAAGTTTCCGCCCCAGGACCCGAGCAATAAACCAATGATGGGCGATGACTGGGTATTTATCGATGTCGAAGGCGACCGTTTCCTTTATAATATGGTAAGGAATATGGTCGGGACGCTCGTGGAAGTCGGCGTGGGCAGGATGAAGCCGGAGAAGATGATTGAAATCATCGAGGCAAAAAACCGCCAGGCCGCAGGCCCCATCGCCCAGCCCGAAGGACTTTGTTTAATGTGGATTAAGTATTGACACCCAAAATGAAAAAGAAAGCACTGAACAAAACCCGTCAAAAAACCGCCCGAGAATTTAAACACTTCTCGCACAGAGACCTTCAAAAGCTTGTGCGTTCACCTCGCCCTGACAATCGCTTATTCGCAATATTGCTAATTAGAAAACAAATCGAAGAGGGAATCGATCCTTTATCTTATTACTCCTTGGCCAAATCCCTTGTCTCAGATTCCAACAACGACTGCCGATGGCAATCTTTGGTTGTTATATCAGAACTCGTAGAGATGCAACCGGATTTGGTCTGGGATGTAGTCTCCAAATATGGCAATTCAAACGATGCAGATATGCGAATGGCGATAGCGTGTGTATTGCTCGAACATCTTATTGAATATGATTTCGATACTTACTTCACCAAAGTTCGTGAATTGATACATAAGGGCCGTTATAAATTTATTGATACGCTCGAATCTTGCGGCTTTTTTGAAATTTCCAAGGTCCATCGCAAAAGAGTCCAATCGTTTTTAACAAAGGCAAAACGGGGCTTAAGTAGATCGCAATGGAGCGGTTAGTATTTTAAAATGAAAATCGTTCATATAATAACCAGATTGATTTTAGGTGGGGCGCAGGAGAATACGCTGATTACCTGTAAGCTCCTCGCTGAAAGAGGGCATGATGTTACGCTTGTAACAGGGCCTGCGCTTGGGCCGGAGGGCGACTTGTATGAGTTTGCACAAGACCAGAAATTCAACTTTATTACCCTTAACGACCTGCGACGCCAGATTAACCCCCATTACGACATACCGGCATATTTCCAAATCAAGGATGTCCTGCGGGAACTGAAACCTCAGATTGTTCATACCCATTCCGCCAAGGCGGGCATTCTGGGTCGATACGCGGCGCATTCGCTTAAGAATAAATGGGGAGCGGGTTTGCCAAAGGTTGTTCACGGCGTTCATGGTTTGGCGTTTCATCCGTATCAAAGTGCAATGCTCAATAAATTTTATATAGCAGTCGAGAAAGCCGCGGCCAGGCGCAGCGACTTTTTTATAAGCGTGGCGGACGCGATGACGAAACAATCGCTGGCCGCGGATATTGGTTCGCTCGACAAATACACTACGGCGTATTCCGCAATTGAGGAAGACGATTTTCTTGGGCCGATTTCCGATGAGGATAAAAACCAGTTCAGGCAAGGATACGCCATACCGGAAGATTCGATTGTTCTTGTAACTATCGCGCGGCTGTTTCATCTAAAGGGCCACGAGTTCATAATCGAATCCGCCAAGTCGCTTGCCGAGCAATTTCCGAATGTAATCTGGTTGTTCGTCGGCGATGGTATTCTGGCAGACAAATATAAAAAGCTGGTTGACGGGCTGGGGCTTGGTCACAGGTTCAGATTCACCGGTTTGCTGTCGCCGAATATGATGCCGATAGTTTTGCAATCCTCAGATATTCTTGTTCACTGCTCGCTGCGGGAAGGTCTTGCCCGGACGCTTCCACAGGCAATGCTCTGCGGCAGGCCCGCGATATGCTTCGACCTCGACGGCGCAAGGGAGGTCGTCAATGAGAATACGGGCCGGCTGATTGTGCCGGAAAACATCAAGCAATTGACTGCCGCCTGTGCAGAATTGATTCGAGATAAAGCCCTTCGCGAGAAACTTGGTGCTAACGGACGCGAGTTTGTGAGAAAGAAATTCAGCCCCGATACGATGGTCGATACTATCGAAGCCGTTTACCGTCAGCTATGCGGGTGAAGGTTTTATTTTTTTAGGTTTCGATTTTGAGCTTTCGCCTGATGCCGGCGTTGCGGTTGTTTCTTTTTTCTCGCTGGTTTTTTCCGGCTTTTCTTTTTTTGCTGATTCTTTGTAGTTTTCGCTCCTATAATCGGTGGCGTAAAAGCCGCTGCCTTTGAAGATAAGTCCTGCGCCTGTGCCGATGAGCCGTCTGAGGGCGGATTTGCCGCACTTCGGGCATTTTCGCAGCGGTTTGGAAGTGATGCCTTGCATTTGCTCGAACTGGTGGTCGCATTTATCACATTTATATTCGTAAGTAGGCATAACTACTGCGTGTCTTTCGTTTCCGGCTCTTCCGGTTGCGGCGACGCCTGCGGTGCGGGCGTTTTGTTGATGACTACCCTGCTTGCGCGAATCACCCTGCCGTTGAGCTTGTATCCTTTTTGCAATTCTTCCAGAACAATGCCGTTTTCCTTGTCCTGCTCGGCTCGCTGCGTCAGCGCCTGGTGGCGAGCGGGATCAAATTTTTCTCCGGCCGCATCAATTTGCTCGACGCCCTCCAAACGCAGGACTCCTTTGAGATGCTCATATACGATGCCTATTCCCTTTATGACCGCGTCCGCGTTTTCGCTGCATTGGGCGTTGACCAGGACGCGTTCGAAGTCATCCATTACCGGCAACAATGCCTTAATTATCTTTTCCGTTTCGTGCGCAACGGCTTCTGTTGTCTGTTTAGTCGAGCGTTTCTGGTAATTGTCGTAATCCGCCGCTACTCGCTGCAATTTGGCGAAGATGTCATCCTTTTCTTTGCGAAGCCCTTCCAGTTGTTTTTGCAGTTCTTGCATATCCAGCGCAATCGGTTCGGCCTTTGGCTGCTCTTGCGGCATTGCCTGCCCTGAGTTTGCCGAGGGGGCCTGCTGTTGTTCTTCTTTCGAATTATCTTTCTTTTTCGGGAACATTGTTATTTGCCGCTAAAATAGTTTTTCAAATGCTCAACAAAGCCGCTCGCTTTCGGGAAGACGCTTTTGTTTTCGGTTTTCGCGAACTCCCGCAGCAATTCTTCCTGTTTGTCGTTCAGTTTCGTCGGTATCTCAACCATTATATGCACAAGCTCATCGCCGGTGCGCCTGGTTCTCAGGTCCGGGAGACCCTGTCCTTTTATTCTAAACACGCTGCCGTGCTGAGTGCCGGGCGGTATCTTCAATTCTTTCATACCGTCCAAACTGGGCACTTCGATTGTCGCGCCCAGCGATGCTTGTGTAAAGCTTATAGGCACAGCCGCAATCAGGTCATTTCCGTCGCGTTCAAGAAATTCGTGCGGCTTAATTTTCACGTAGCAGTACAAATCACCTCTTGGGCCGCCGTCACGTCCCGGCTCGCCTTCCTCACTGACGCGGACACCCTGACCTTCGTGGACTCCGGCGGGTATCTTTACACTGACGACTCGCTGTTTGGGCATGTGGCCGGAGCCACTGCACTGCCTGCACGGGTTTGTTATCACTTCTCCCGTCCCGCGACATTGCGGACAGGTTGAAACCATCTGGAAAAATCCGCCGCCTCTGGCGACTTGTCCTGTGCCTCCGCAGGTTGGGCAGGCGCTCGGTTTCGCGCCTTTCGCGCTGCCGGTGCCGTTGCATTCGCCGCACAAGTCCTGGCGTGTAAATTCGATTGTTTTTTCCGTGCCCTTGGCCACTTCCTGAAGCGACAACTCAACCATCGTTTCAAGGTCATAACCTCTCGTGGGGCCGCGCCTGGCGCCTCTGCGGCCACGTGCCGCACCTCCGAAAAGGTCACCAAGGTCTCCGAAGCCGAATATGTCCTCGAAGGTACTGCCGATATCCTGCCATCGCATATGCGAATAATCGCGAACACCCGAGCCGCGAAGACCGTCGTGACCAAACTGGTCGTATCGCTGACGTTTTTCGGTGTCGCTGAGGACTTCGTATGCCTCTGCGCACTCCTTGAACTTTACTTCGGCTTCTTTTTTGTTGTCAGGGTTTTTGTCGGGATGGTACTTTATCGCCATACGCCTGTACGCGCGTTTAATATCTTCCGGCGATGCATTTTTCGCAACCCCTAAAACCTCGTAGTAATCACGTTTCGGCATATTATTTAATCCCGCAATTTATTGCGGGGTCATAAATTCACAACTCAAAATTATCTCACTGACCCTGCAATCGGCTCGGCGTCTTTATCGTCGTCTTTGAGGTCGGTAATCAGGACGCTGGTAGTCAGCATTAGCCCCGCGACTGATGCGGCTGTTTCAAGAGCGGTTCTGACAACCTTGGCCGGGTCAACGATGCCGGCCTTTAGCATATCCACGAACTCGCCTTTGTTGGCGTCGTATCCGACGTTCTTTTCGCTGTCTAATCGTTCCAGCAGTTTGGCAGCGATAACGTCGCCGTGCTCGCCGGAATTTTCCGCAATCTGCATCGTGGGCTTCCGAAGCGCCTGGGCGATAATCTCGAACCCGATTTGTTCGTCGCCCTTCGCTTTGCTTTTTTCTTTTTCGACTACGGCTATCGCCCGCAGGAACGCCACACCGCCACCTGCGACAATGCCTTCCTGTGTCGCCGCTCTTGTCGCGTGCAGCGCATCGTCGAGCAGGTCCTTTTTCTCTTTCATTTCCGTTTCGGTTGCCGCTCCGGCTTTGATTACCGCGACGCCGCCGGTGAGTTTCGCAAGCCGTTCCTGGAGCTTTTCTTTGTCGTAGCTGCTCGTCGTTTTTTCCATCTGGTTGCGTATCTGTTCGCATCTTGTCTGTATGTTTTTCTTGCTGCCTGCGCCTTCGATTACCGTCGTGGTTTCCTTGTCTATGACGATTTTCTTGGCCTGGCCTAATTGCGAAAGTTCGATTTTTTCCAGTTTCAGGCCGAGGTCTTCGCTGATAACCTCGCCGCCAATCAATGTGGCCATATCCTGGAGCATTGCCTTGCGTCTGTCGCCGAATCCCGGCGCCTTGACCGCGCAGACCTTGAGGACTCCCTGCAGGCGGTTAATAACGAGCGCCGCCAGCGCCTCGCCTTCGACGTCTTCTGCCACAATCAATAATGAGCCGCCGACCTGCGCTATTTTTTCGAGCAGTGGTATCATTTCCCGCACGTTCGAGAGTTTCTTTTCGTGCAGCAGGATATGCGCGTCTTCAAGCACGCACTCGAGCGTCTCCGGGTTGGTCATAAAGTAAGGCGATATGTAGCCGCGGTCGAATTGCATACCTTCGACGACGCTGACTTCATTTTCCGTGCCTTTGCCTTCTTCAATCTCTATGACGCCGTCTTTGCCCACCTTCTCCATCGCTTCAGCGAGTAATTTCCCTACCGATTCGTTGTTGTTGGCGCTGATAGTCGCCACCTTGGCAATGTCATCGCCTTTTACGGGCGTCGAAATCGACTTTATAAATTCGCTGGCCTTGGCGACTGCTTTATTGATGCCTCGCTGTATCGCCATAGGGTTGACGCCCGCGGTAACGTATTTGAGACCCTCGTTGTATATCGCCTCTGCCAATATCGTCGCCGTCGTTGTGCCGTCGCCAACCTCGTCGGCTGTTTTACTTGCCGCCTGGTTGACCATTTTAGCACCCATATTTTTGAAGGGCTGCTGCAGCTCGATTTCCTTGCTGACGCTTACGCCATCCTTTGTGATTTTGGGCGAACCCCAGCTTTTCTGCAGTATCACGTTTTTGCCCGTAGGCCCTAATGTAACTTTCACGGCATTGGCCAGCTCGCTTAATCCTTCTTTGAGCTGCTGCCTCGCCGCATCATCAAACATCAATTGCTTTGCCATATCTTCAACCTCTCAATTTTTCTTTTATCTTTACTTCAGTGCAATCTGTGGTTTCCTTTATTTATCAATCACGCCGAGTACGTCGCCTTCGTGGAGTATGACGTATTTTTCGCCGTCAATCTCGACCTCGTTGCCGATGTATTTGGCGTAAATAACCTCGTCGCCCTTTTTGACGTTCATTTCGCCGCGTTTGCCGTTGTCTAAAATTTTGCCCGGCCCGACGGCAATAATTTTTCCTCTTTGCGGTTTTTCCTTCGCCGCATCAGGCAGTATGATTCCGCCCGAGCTTTTCTCTTCCGCTTCCGATTGCTTTATTACCACTCTGTCATCCAATGGCGCCAACTTCATATCCAAATCTCCTTTTATTTTCAGTTATCTTAAATCTTAACTTTTTTTCTCTGTGTCCTCTGTGTTCTCTGTGGCTTAAAAACTCTGTGGCCTACATCCCGTAATCGTCCATACCGCCCATGCCACCCATTCCACCCATGCCGCCGCCCATTCCGCCCATACCGGGATGCTGATGCCCCTCTTTCTTATCCTGCGGTTTTTCCGTAATAACGCAATCTGTCGTCAGTAGCAATCCCGCAATACTAACTGCGTTTTGCAGGGCGATTCTTGTAACCTTCACAGGGTCGATAACACCTGCCGCAATCAGGTCCTCGTAGATGTCTTTATCCGCGTTGTAGCCGAATGCGCCTTTGCCTTCCGCGACTTTGCTCACAACCAAATTCGCTGTTGCGCCGGCATTTGCGGCTATCCAGTAACAGGGCATCGTCAGCGATTTTGCTACGATATCTGCGCCGGTCTTTTCATCGCCGGTCAGTTTTAACGCCTTTATCGAGTCGATGCATCGAATCAGAGCGACACCGCCGCCGGGGACTATGCCTTCTTCAATGGCCGCCCTTGTCGCATGCAGTGCGTCTTCGATTCTCGCTTTCCGCTCTTTCATTTCGGCTTCGCTCACTCCACCGACTTTAATCTGGGCAACGCCGCCTGTGAGTTTCGCCAAACGCTCCTGTAATTTTTCCTTATCGTAGTCGCTGGTGGTTTTCGAGATTTCATCCTGAATCTGTTTGATTCTGCCTTTGATTGCTCCCTCATCGCCCGCGCCTTCGACGATAATCGTGTTGTCTCCGTCTATGGTTACTTTCTTTGCCTGGCCTAATTGCTTTGCACTGACGCCTTCAAGCTCGATTCCCAAATCCTTGAATATCGGCTCAGCGCCGGTCAATACTGCGATATCTTCGAGCATTGCCTTGCGCCTGTCGCCATAGCCCGGGGCTTTTACGGCTGCGCACTGAATAATTCCCTTTAATTTATTGACCACCAATGTCGCCAGTGCCTCACTCTCGACGTCTTCTGCGATGATGAGTAAAGGCCTTTTCGCTTTCGCTGATTTTTCGAGTAACGGCACTAACTTAGCCACGCTGCTGATTTTGTCTTCGTAAACTAATATCAACGGCCTTTCCAGTTCGCAGGTCATATTGTCGGGGTTGGTAACGAAATGAGGCGACAGGTATCCGCGGTCAAACTGCATACCTTCGACGAAATCAACCGTCGTCTCGAATCCTTTGCCGTCCTCGATTGTAATGACGCCGTCTTTGCCGACCCGCTGGAAGGCATCTGCCATCTTGTTACCGATTTCGCTGTCGTTGTTTGCTGAGATTGACGCGACGTTGACGATATCTGTCCTCTTGCTGATATCAACGGGCTTGGCGAGTGTCTTTAGTTTCTCAACAACCGCTTTTGACGCCTCCTGCATACCGCGGTTAAGCGACATCGCGTCTGCGCCTGCCGCTAAGTTCCTGAACGCCTCGGTGGCCATCGCCTCGGTAAGCACCGTCGCTGTTGTCGTCCCATCGCCTGCTATCTTCGATGTCTTGCTGGCCGCCTCTTTGACTAACTTGGCGCCCATGTTTTCATTCTTGTCGGATAGTTCGATTTCTTCCGCGACGGTTACGCCGTCTTTTGTGACGGTAGGCCCGCCCCATCCTTTATCGATAATCGCATTTCGGCCTCTGGGCCCCAGGGTTGCCCTGACTGCCGCTGCCAACTTCTCAACGCCCTTCAATAAACCCTTGCGGGCTTCAACATCAAACGCCAACTGTTTCACTGCCATTGCATACTCTCCTTACTAATTTATCAACATTTTTACTTAGAGTCTTAGTGTCTTGGTGGTGATAACCTGCAAATACTATACCAATACGGCCTGTAATACCAGTTCTTTTCCTAACCCCTTTTAATATAAGAAGTTAGATTAAGCCCGTGATTGACTTCACTTCTTTGTCAAACCACTTTTGGCAGTCGCGGTGGCCAATCTGACAGTATGCCTGTATAATCTTGTAGGGCGGGGTTTACCCCGCCGAATCAAAGTTTTCTCTGTGTGCTCTGTGCCCTCTGTGGCTTAAAATACGAGGCCTCTGTGGCAATAAACTAAAGAATAAATCCAAATGACTAACGACGATATACTAACGACGATATACGACATTCTCCTGAAGCGGTTTGGGCCGCAGGACTGGTGGCCGGGGGATACGCCATTTGAGGTTATCGTTGGGGCGATTCTTACCCAGAATACCAACTGGACCAATGTCGAAAAGGCAATCACCAGCCTGAAAAACGCCAAAGTACTTATCCCGGACAAGCTTCACCTGCTTGATATCAAAAAACTTTCGGAACTCATTCGTCCTGCCGGGTACTTCAATATAAAGGCCAAACGATTGAAAAACTTCCTCGACTGGTTTTTTGAAAAATACTGCGGCGAATTGAAGAATCTCGAAAGTGTGCCGACCGATGAGCTTCGTCAGCAATTGTTAAGCGTAAAAGGTATCGGTCCCGAAACAGCCGACTCGATTTTGCTTTACGCCCTCAATCGACTTGTCTTTGTTGTCGATGCCTATACCACCCGAATATGTTCACGTCATCATTTGATTGATGAGGGCGCTGATTATCACCAGATTCAGGAAACCTTTGAATCTAATTTGCCTTCCGATATCCAACTATTCAATGAGTATCACGCGTTAATCGTTCACTTGGGTAAGAATTTCTGTAAGCCGACGCCTAAATGCGAAGAATGTCCGTTGAATTCTTTGCCGCACAGAGTTTGACCTGCCACAGAGTTTTTTGATGTGTTTTTAGCCACAGAGGTCACAGAGAATTAACAATTTCAGACACTGATTTACACAGATTGACACTGTCTTAATTTTGGTTTTTGTAGGGCGGGGTTTACCCCGCCGATTATGAGGCTTAATTTGTTATAAGACGAAAGGCGGGATGGTTTCTCAATTTGCGGAACTTCCTACACGGAATGAACTCAATACGCGTTTTTTCACCATTCCTGAGAAAACTAAGATAGCACCTGCTGTAACCTTGGAATAAGACGTTTTCTGCCCCACACTCGCATATGCCTCTACCAGAGATTCCTCGTTACATGAACAAAGAAACTCAACTATTTTAACCGAATTCTTCTTGTTAGGCGGCTTTCCGACTTCATGCGTAAGGGGTAAGACCATCTGTGGCAAGTCTTGGTTGCAGTATAGGGCGACCAGTAAATCTTTAAGATTTTCTATGCGGTAGTATTCAACTGTTTTTTCCTCCATGTATCTCTCGCAGTTCTCACAGAACTTATTCTCTTTCACAGCATAGTCAGCCAGCAAGATTGAGATTACAACCGTGATCGTTGCATATATATACCCCAAAACCGGGGAAGCAGGAAAATTGGCGATACTCAGATACATAGGCATAAGATTTACGATGACTGGCGCAGTGATGATACTGACTAAAAAAGTTCCTACGACGGCAACTACTCGATTTCGGCATTTTGCCCGTGTGATCCCTGCGCTAATACAACCACCGATGATAAGAGAAATTAGCAATGGCGCCCCAAAATACCAAAGAAAGCCCGCTAAAAAAACCAATCCATAGAAAATGTTCTCGCTGGCTACGAAGCCGTACTTACGCATCGGATACTGACCAATGAATCCAATAACAGGCACTATCAGTAGGCCTATCCCTAATCCTATTAAACCGAAGAAAATAACCATGAATATAGCATGGCGTCTTGTTCTTCCACTTGGTTTGTATCTCGATCTGACTTTCATCGGAAGAGCACCTGGGCTCAAACTAAGAACGTCTGGAGGAACGGGATCATTAGTACCTGCCGTTGACGCGGTGCTCAGGAAATCCGGAAATACCATACTTATTTCCTTTCTATTTATAAACACTCCTGCCGTCCGGCAAAGTTGACGGGCAAAGGTGCGAATCTCTTCCGGCCTTGAAAAATCAGTATATCGTTAAACTGGTCAGAAAAGCAAGAGTTTTTCACCACGAAGCTCACGAAGGGTCACGAAGAAAAATATGAAATAAAAGAAAATCTTCGTGGTTCTCGGTGTCCTTCGTGGTTTAAAAAAATCAGTGAAAATCTGTGTAATCTGTGGTTAAGAATTATTGCCTGAGTTTTTCTGCGAGGGTTTGGGCTAACTTGGCGGAATCGGTGATTGGGCCGGAGAGGGACGATTCTGTGAAGTTGCTGCCATCGGGGTCGCTGAAACAGGCAGAGATTGTGATTTTAGAACCGTCAACTTGTGCAAATACTCCTGCTGGTTCGTGACAGCCGCAACCCAAAGCGGAAAAGACCTCTCGCTCGGCGGTTGTCGTGATACGAGCGTCCCTATCGTCAAGCTTAGAGATAATTTCTTTTGTTTCGGCATCGTCAGCTCTAACTTCAACTGCCAAAGTACCCTGCGCAGGCGATGGGATAAACTTGGTCGGGTCAAAGATGATGGATATTTTGTCGGCTAATCCTAACCGTTCGAGGCCTGCCCGCGCCAAAACGATTGCGTCGAAATCGCCCTGTTCGAGTTTCTTCAATCGCGTAGGAACGTTGCCTCGTATAGGGACGCACTTTAAATCATTGCGCAATCGTTTTAACTGGACGGTCCTTCTCAAACTCGAAGTGCCTACTATTGCTTCTTTGGGCAATTCATCGAGGGATTTTATCAGCGAGGCGGTTAGGAGACAATCTTCGGGGAATTTTCGGTCGAGAACCGCTTCGATTGTAAGCCCTTCGCGGATTGCGGTCGGCAGGTCTTTGAAACTGTGAACGGCTATATCGGCTTCGCCAGCGAGCAATGCGTCTTCGAGAAGCGAGGTGAAAAAGCCGGTCTCTTTCAATTCCCAAAGTGTTGTTCGGCGGTCTTTGTCGCCTTCGCTTGCGATTTTTTTGATGCGGATATCGAGGGCAGGGAAAAGTTTTTGTATCGCGGCTACGACGATTTGGGTTTGGACAATAGCCAGCGAGCCGGTGCGAGTCGCGATGGTTAGTGTTTTCTTCATTGTTTCACCGCGGAGTACGCAGAGACCACAGAGAAAAAATATTGTTGTAGCACGGCGACAAAGCAATCTCTGCGTAATCTGTGAAATCTGTGGTTCATTTGGGCTGCTCTTCGTCGAGAAGGAACATTTTATTTACCAGGTCAAGAGCGCGAAGCTGCTGGGTTGTAGGGTCGTCATCGCCTGCGTCTTTGAGGAAACTAACCGGGCCGTGGAGGAGCTTTTTGGCGAGCGATTCGGCGAAGGTTTCGAGTTTCGCGGCGTTCGCCGGGCCGAAGTCCTTCGCGTAGCGTCTGGCCTCGGCGCGGGCTAATTCAATCGCTCTTTGAGTAAGCTGGGTAACAACGGGGACGACTGATAACGAGTCACGCCAGTTTGCGAATTGTTTTGTGAAGTCATCGACGATTTTTTCTGCTTTGGGGATTTCGGTCGAGCGTTTTTCCCTGTTGACTGCTATTCGCTTGTCGAGGTCGTCGATATTTACGATTGTTACGCAGTCGAATTGCGCGATACGTTCGTCGATATCTCTGGGGACAGCTATATCAATCATCAGCAGCGGTTTTTTGCGTTCACCCAGGACGTCTTTGACATTTTCATAATTAACTACGGGCTGCGTTGCGCCTGTTGAGGCGATTACCAGGTCGGCTTCATCTAAGCAGGCGGGTATTTCGTCGAGGCCGATTACTCGCCCTGTGCCCAAGCGTCCGCAAAGCTCGTCGGCGTTGTCCTTGTTGCGGTTGGCGATAATCAGTTGTTTGAGTCCTCCCTTGACCAGGTATCTTGCCGCCAGCTCCGCGTTTTCACCCGCGCCGATTATCATTGCGACAGCTTTACCGGATTTGATTTTTTCTTTTGCTAATTCGACAGCTGCCAAGCTTATTGAGACAGCGCCGCAGTTGATGTCGGTTTGTGTTCGCACGGCTTTACCCACGCGAAACGCGGTATGAAACAGCCGGTGAAAAATAAACCTGCTCGCCCGGCATCCGATTGACTCGATATAGGCGGCCTTGACCTGTGAGAGTATCTGGTTTTCGCCCAGCATCTGGGAATCGAGGCCCGCGGCAACGGTGAACAAATGACGTGCGACATCGATGCCGCGTTTTTGTATGCAGTATTTTTGCCAGGTTTGCCCGGCCTCATCGCCCAATTGCCCCATCAGCTCGCTGACGGGCTTTATCCAGTCGGTATCTTTTTTGGCGTAGAGGTAAATCTCGGTGCGGTTGCAGGTCTGCAAAATAGCCGCCTCGACAATGCCGTCCTTATCAAGCAGCGCACGCAGCATTTCCTGTGCCTGTCCATTAGCAAGCGACACCTTTTCCCGCCGGCCAATCGGACAATCGTGATAATTTACGCTCTGAAGCACTAATTCCATATCGGGCCTATTATAACCCCCGTTATCCCCTACCGCCATATCTTAGGACACCAAAAACCGCATTGTGCTTGCGAACGCGGTTGTTTTTGTGATAATGCGATTTTAATTTTGTCGGATTTTGAAGGCGATTATGCAATCAGCGGGATTAAAAAGCAGCTTAAGACGCGTTGCCTTGTGGGCAGGGTTGTCTGTCATCCTGCTTTTGATTTCACTTTCGATATACGGGGCGTTCATCGGAGCGGAATCGGCGAAGGGATTTTTCAATTCGATACCATTAGCTGTTTACTGGCTTGCGTTTGCGGCCCTGTTAATCTTGGGCATCGTCATGTTCCGCCGGCTGCTGTGTTTTCGGGGGCTTTTCCTGATTCATCTTGGCTGCATCATTATCCTCGCGGGCGGCATAACCGGCTCGCAGGCGGGGTTTAAAATTCGGGATAAATTATTCAGCACGGACACGATTCGCTCAGGCCAGATGATAATTAATGAGGGAACAACCGAACAGGCTGTGGAATTGGAAGATGGCGTAACAAAAACGCTGCCCTTCGCGGTAAAGCTCGTGGATTTCAAAATCGAGTATTATCAGCTGGGACAATTAATTATAAGGACACAAAATGGCAAGGGATTTAAGATTCCTGCCCAGGAGGGACAAAAGTATGTGCTTGGGGATGATTTGGGCAGTGTTGAGATTGTCAGGCGATTTGACAATTTCAAACTGAGGCGGGAAGGTGACAAGAGAATCGCGATTGAGGGCCCGAAAGGCAGCTCTAATCCCGCCCTTGAGCTGCTGCTTAAAAAACCTGATGGCAGCGAGAATACAAGATATGTCTTTGAGCGATTCGCGGGACACTCAAATCCCGATGATGCGCTGTCGTTTTTGTATCGACGCGCAGTACGGACCTATATAAGCGACGTTGAGGTCGTTAAAGACAATAAGGTGATTATGCGTAAAAGTATCGAGGTCAATAAGCCGCTGCATTATGGCGGGTATCTTTTTTACCAGCAGGGTTACGACAGCAATGCGGGCCGATATACCATACTTGGCGTAACAAACGACAAGGGGCTGGGCGTAGTTTTTCTCGGCTACATTTTGCTCTGCGCCGGGGTCTTCTGGCATTTCTGGTTGCGCCACATCTTCGGCGACAGGGAGATTGAGGACTAATCGATGGCGATTAAATATACGATTCAGGGTCTGCTCATTTACGCCGCGATGGCCGGGTATTTGCTGGCGTTTGTCGTGATGTTATCACGTCAACGAAAAGCGGGGCATATTCTATTTTTGGCCGGATTCCTCGCCGGCTGCACGGCAATCATTTATCGCTGGTTGCACATCGGGCATATTCCGCTGCAAAATCTGTTCGAGGTGTTTTTAACGCTCGGCGTTCTGGCATATCCGATTTCTATTTTCTGTAATCGCGCTCTGCGGGTAGGCGGCGTTACAACCGATATGCTTATCGGGGTGATTGTGCTTTTCCCGGCAGGATTCGTTTTTAGCGCCGAGCCGATGCAATTGCCTCCCGCTTTGCAAAGCTGGCTTTTCGGGCCTCACGTTCTCGTTTATATGCTTTCGTATATCCTGATGACAAAGGCAGCAGTTCAGGCGGCAGCACAAATGACAGGCAAGCCCTTCGACTCCGCTCAGGGCGGGCAAACCACCGAAAATTTACTTCTTCCCGAAGAGGCGACATATCGAATGGTTTGTGCGGGTTTTCCATTATTGACGCTCGGTCTTGTTCTCGGAAGTATCTGGGGACAAAACGCCTGGGGCGACTGGTGGGGCTGGGACCCTAAGGAACTATGGTCGCTCGCCTCCTGGCTGGTTTACGTGGGCTATTTTCATTTCCGTTATATGTTCGGAAAACGATTCCCGCGGATAAATTCGCTCTGGGCAGTCATCGGCTTAGTCATCATCATAATAACTCTGTTGTGGGTCAACCTCTCCCACCTTTTCCCCGGCCTGCACAGTTACGCGATGTAAGTTAGTCGTGTGTAGTTCGTATTCGGATTTCAAAAAATTGGTGTCGTGGTTCAGGGTTTTCGGATACGATCTATTCCTCATCGAAAGCATCCTCTTGTTCGACATATTTTATCTCGAACTCTCTTCTCAAAGTGGCTAATACGTCGCCAAATGTCTCTCTGATATTATTCTTGCTGAATCGAATCTGCTCGATTCCCTGTATGTTAGAAAACTCATCTGTCCCTTGTTCTAACAGAACGATTCCTTTACTGAACCCGAGTCGACCTTGAAAAAGGCCAATTTCATGAATGACATTCTGTCTGGCCCGCAATGTGCCATCAGAAGCTTCATCTTCGGCAGTCATTACAAGGAAGGCGAATGAACTCTTGGTCAGCATGTCATCAAGAATATCGCGAATGGCATGTCCGGCTCTTGCGCCGATTTCATAAGCTTCGATCCTGTATCCGTGCTTATCATGAAGATGATCCTTCAGATCACGCCACTGTTGATTTCTGCCGTGCCCAATAAAGATGACGGGTTTGGGTTGTTCTGGCTCTGGTGGCGGAGGAATACGAGATTCGTCTACATGTCCCTCGAATACTTCGAATACTTTCTCGATCTTAGATCGTTCGTCTCCCTCTACCTTTATAGTAGTTGTGCTCAAGTATCTATTTGTTATGAGGTAAATCCCACCAGGTTTTGTTTCAACTTTAAAAAAACTAGATCCATTACCACGACGATAATCGGCAAAGAACTCTTCAGGATTATCATGAGACCATTTTTCGTTCTGAATCTCGACGATCAGAAGTGAGTATTTCAAATCGGACTTCGGATACATTTGCTGCAGGGAGACAACAGCTTCTCGAATTGTTTCTGGAGCAAATCGGACAAATTCATAACTCTTCTCTTTCTCCATCTATCATTCCTTCCTGCTTCAAAGATATCGAACATAATAATATACAACGCAATTTCACTGATTTTATGCTGCCGAGAGAATAATGGCAATCCTCAGCTTTCCCCGGCCTGCACAGTTACGCGATGTAAGACCGCCTTTGCACTTGGCAAGTGAGGCGGTTTGGGGTATAAAGTTATGGGTTTGGAACATTAATCAGGTTTTGAAAGGATAACAAAAATGGTCAGGAACGTGGTTTTGGGTTTGGGGATAATTGTATTGTTGGCAACGATTGCGAATTGCGCGGAGCCGAATGCGGCACCGGAGCAGAAAAAGCCGGAAGTAATTCAGTGGGTGGAAGTTGACGGCCAAAAATGGATGGTTCACGATGAAAAAAGACCGATGGCCCCGGTTGTCACACCAGGTGAAGCAAGCTGCTATGACAAGGTTGGCACCGCCCCATCGGATGCAGTTGTGCTGTTTGACGGCAACGACATCTCCAAATGGGAAGGCGTAAAGAACCCGAGGGGGCCGTTCCCATGGAAAATGGGCGAAGGGTATTTCGAAACCGTTAAGGACGCCGGCTTCATCCGCACGAAGCAGAAATTCGGGTCGTGCCAGCTTCATATCGAATTTGCCACGCCTGAAAAGGTAATGGGCAGCAGCCAGGGACGCGGAAACAGCGGCGTATTCCTTATGGATATGTATGAGATTCAGGTGCTTGATAACTATAAAAATCCCACTTACGCGGATGGTCAGTGCGGAGCGCTGTATGGCCGCAACGTGCCGCTGGCTAATGTATGTCGAAAGCCCGGTGAATGGCAGTCATACGATGTGGTATTCCACAGGCCGACGTTCAAGGACGGCAAGGTGGACAGGAAAGCGAGATTTACCGTATTTCAAAACGGCGTTCTAATTCAGGATAACGTCGAACTTCAGGGCGGGACCAACTGGATAGGTCCGCACGCGGTAACCGACTATGTGCCGCACGAGGACAAAAGGCCGTTATCACTGCAGGACCACGGTAACCCGGTTAAATTCAGAAATATCTGGGTTCGCGAATTAAAAGATTAATACAGACAAAAATTTAAAACCAAAAGGCCGGGCGATTTCGTCCGGCCTTTTTTGTTGGTAGTCGCAAAATACAAAAATTATCGATTTTTTGCGCTCATTTTTCAAACCGAGTTACACTATATTATAGAAGCTGATATCAGCAGAGGATTGAATTTGACAGGTGCAAGAATGAACGAGACAACAGACCAGCCGACAGAGAACAAATTAGTTGAGCGGGCGCAGAACGGCTGCATAGACAGCTTCGGCGCACTCTACCGGCGACACTTCGGCAGTATGGTTGCCCTGGCGTATTCGGCAACGGGCAATATTTGCGTCGCAGAGGACGCTGCACAGGAAACATTCGCCATTGCCTGCCGAGACCTGTCAAAATTAAAAAGTAAAGATAAGTTTGCGGCCTGGTTGGCCGGTATATGCCGAAACGTGGCCAGACAGATGAACAGGCAAAAAATTCTTCAAGATGTGCAACGCCTGCCTCCTTCAAAACCACAGCCCGAACAAAATTTATTCAACGACGATATCAAGCGGATTGTCTGGCGGCTTGGCCGGCGTGACAAGGAGCCGATTGTGCTGAGGTATTATGACAACCTGTCTTACGAGCAGATTGCAGGGGTATTGGGTATTTCTGTGCAGGCGGTGCACGGCCGGCTGATTCGGGCAAAAAGAAAGGTAGCAAGGCAATTGAAGCGTGTTGGTGTAACAGAGGTGGCTTATGACATCTGAAAACAATAACCGGCTGGATGATGCCCTTGCAAAAGCAATCGGCAGCGAAAAACCGGATCCGGATTTTGCCAAATGGCAGCAGGAACATCCGGAAGCAATGCAAATGTTGAAATCTCAGGCGACGCAGCAACCACACCCTCGCCGCCTGCCTGATATAGGGAGAATTATCATGAAAAGTCCGATTACAAAGTTAGCTGTTGCCGCAACTATAATTGTCGCGGTTGTCGTATCGGTATCGGTTTTCAACAAATCAATGCCTGCGGCCTTCGGGATTGAGCAGGTAATTGCCGCTTATGGCAATGTTCACTTTTTATATTTAAAATACTCCTGGCCCAATCAGCAGATAGAGAGCGAATTCTGGATTAAATCCGATGAACAGGGAAATGTCGCAAAAGTAAGAGGTGACCTTCGGGAAACAGGCGACGGCCCTAAACTCTTTGTCTGGACGCCCGAAAAATCGGAGTGCTGGTTTAAACGTTCAAATACGCTCTCTGTTTCAGGCCCATCCAAAGCAATTTCGCCCTGGCAAACTATTCTGGATCGGAGCCAGCCAAAATTGCTTATGAAAAAACTCCTCGAGGACCAAAACGAGGGAAAGGTTGACGTAGATATACAAAAACCGCAGGACAAACAAAAACCTGTCCTTATAATTGCGACTTACAAAAATGAACAATTGAAAAGGATTTACTACATAGACCAAGCAACGGATTTAATTACTCGCGCGGAAAGATATAAAATTGAAGACAACAAGGAATTTCTTGAACTTGCAGTACAATTCTCCAGCGAACCTATAGACGAAAATATGTTTTCCATCGATAAAAAGGTTCCTAAAGATGTAAATGTGATTAAAGAGAGTAATCACAATTATGGTCTGTCTAAGGGAAAGATGAGTAATGAACAAGCCGCGGTTGAAACTGTGGGGCGGTTCCTCCAGGCCCTGATTGACAAGAACTACAGGAACGCGGCCCAATTATCCGGTGAATCAGAAGAAAAATTTAAAAATGAATACGTTAACGTTACTAAAATTATTTCAATCGGGACGCCTGTCCTTCAGTCGAACTGGATTGAACCCAGCTTTAAAGTCCCCTGCGAGGTGGAAATCATAAACCTTGATGGACAGAAGACCATTTGCAGACCCAATGCCTACGCAGGTCCCAATGATTCAAATACTTATACGTGCGGCCTAACCTGGATTGGGTACAAAGATACCGTGGATGGTCGCGAATACATAGCAGACTTGTTGGCAGATCCGAACTGCGAAAAAACAACCCCAAAGGAGGCCGCAGAGGCATTTTTCAAGGCATGCTCAGAAAAAAACTGGGACGAATTCGCGAAATTTATACCACGGCTGGATAACGATGACAGAATGGAACAAATAAAGGAATATCTCGGCGGACTGCAAGTTATAAGCATCGGCGAGCCATTTAAAAGGGGAGAATTCCCGGGCTGGTATGTGCCGTATAAAGTCAGATTTAACAATGGTCTTGTCCAAGACTGGGACCTTGCGATTAGAAACGATAATCCCGCCAAGCGATACGTCCTCGACGGCGGAATCTAAATGAACCAGGATTGTTTCCTCCTGATGGCCGGGTTTTTGCCCGGCCTTTTTTATGCGCAGAAGGCGTTTATCCGCCACGAAAAAGTAATCCTGCCAAAAAAGCAGTATTTTTAAACTAAAACACTCGCTAAAATCGTCAGGTTAGTAGTTGAAGCTTCAACAGCTATATAGCTTTGGAAAGTAATTTAATGTCGGAAGACAAACAAATACTGAAAAGACTGCAAAGGGGCGACAAAGACGCCTTACGCCAGCTCTATGAAAAGTATACGGATATTTTAGTCAGTGTTGCCGTGACGCTTGTTCACGACGTTCAAACCGCTGAGGATTGCCTTCACGACGCATTTATTGATTTTGCGACGGCTGTGCCGGGGCTGCGGATTCACGGTAATCTCCGCAGTTACTTGATAAGCTGCGTCGCAAACCGTGCGCGTGACCTGCTGCGAAAAAGAGCAAGGTCGGCGAATGTGGACGTGGGGCTGGTTGAGCTTGCGGCGAATACTGATGAGCCGAGCAGCCGGCTCACAACCAGCGAAGGCGCCAGGCAGGTATTCGACGCGCTTGTGCAACTGCCTTATGAGCAGCGAGAAGTATTTATCCTGCACGTACAGGGAGATATGACCTTTCAGCAGATTGCCGAACAAATTGGAGCGTCAATCAACACGGTACAAAGCAGATATCGTTACGGGATTGAAAAATTGAGGTCCCTTTTGAATACAGAGTGTGAAAATGAATAACGAAAAGATAGAAAAACTGGCCAAAGAAATACGAATCAAGCCGGATGTTATTAACAAAGACCGGATTCTTGCCGACGCCGCGAACGCCCTTGACAAGGCCATAGCAGCAAAAGCGCCGGTCGCCGGAATGAGTTTATGGAGAACAATTATGCACAGCAGAATAACGAAATTCGCCGCTGCGGCGATGATACTAATATCGATAGTGTTTTTAGCCACGATATTGACCAAGACAACATCAACAGCTTCGGCGGCGGCAGTCCAGATGCTTACCGAGGCGAGTAAGGCAGTTCAAGACATACGGTCAATTCACATCAAGGCGCAAATGCGAACGCTTCCGGGCGACAATTTCAGCTACATCGGCCTTGATTTGGATTTTGTGCCAATCGAAATGTGGAAGAAAGTGGATGACGCAGGTATTTTGCGATGGAGAATCGAGAAGCCAAGGCGAGTGATTGTTACGGACGGCAACTCGACTATAATGTTAATGAAGCCCAATTACGCCGTCAAATCAGAGAGGCCGTATCCTATTGGCTGTTTCGATGCCTGGTGCGGACATCTGCTGAATGTTGATGGCCTTCTTGACAGCGCCATCAATGAAGCGAAAAACAGGTCGGATACCGAATTGAAGCTGCGACAGGGAGTGTCGAGCAGCGGACCGGAGACAATACTTGAGATTGAGAGCAAAGCAGCCGGTGACTATACAAATGATTATCTCAAGAACAAGTTCATCTCGGAATCCGATAACAAGAAGGTCTATTACTTCGACGCCCAAACCAAGCTCCTGAAAGGTTTTGAGGTATTCGTGCACACAGACAAAGGAGACGTCCTTATTTTCGAGGTCAACGAGATTGAATACAACCCGCAAATCGATGATGGGCTGTTCAAACTTGAATTGCCGCAGGATGTTGTGTGGTCGCAGGAGCCGCAGGTCCTGTCGGACAACGAAAAGTATGTGAATATGACACCGAAACAGGCGGCTGAAACGTTTTTCAAGGCCTGCTCGGAGAAAAACTGGGATGAAGTTCTCAAATTCTGGTCAGCATCACGTATTGATGAAAGATTAAAAGAGTACGTCGGCGGGCTGGAGATTATCAGTATCGGAGAACCATTCAAATCAGGTTTGTATCCGGGCTGGTTCGTGCCCTATGAAGTCCGACTTCAGTCACAGGAATTCAATGTGCGAGTCTCAAACGCGAATCCCGCCAATCGCTTCGTCATAACCGGAACGTTCGATTCTAAAATGGAACTTCAAGAGGAAACAAAATGGTCGAGCGAGCCGAATATTCTGCCTGATAACGATGTTTATGCCAAAATGTCGCCGCAAGAGTCGGTGAAGAAATATTTCGAGGCATTTTCAAAGCTGGACTTCAACGAAATGCAAAAGTTTGAGCCGGACTCAGCTGTGAAAGCAATGAAGGGCGAATGCGAGGAGGCGAAGAAACACGGTATGGATATTAAAGAACAAATTCCAACTGTGGAAGTTGGAGAAGCTTTCTGGTCGGCTGAACAATCCGCTTACTTCGTGAAGTGCCATATATCGGGTGTTAAAAAGTTTAACCTGGCAGTGAGAAACGATAATCCCGCAAAGCGATGGGTCGTTGACGGCGGATTATGACACTTAAAGCAGTTGAGATTTTAATGTCGCAGGACGACGCGGCAACTTCGGCCGCGCAGCCCGCTTGAGATAAGGAGAATGATTATGAGAAGTACAATAGCAAAATTAGCCGTCACAGCAGCAGTTATCGTCGCGGTGGTCGCGGCCATAACGGTTTTGAACAAGTCAGTGCCTGTGGCCTTTGGAGTTGAACAGGTAGTTGACGATTATAACAATGTCCGCTTTTTGCACGTGAAACAATTCGGGGACAATCAAAAGGAGCCCGACGAATTCTGGATTAAATCAAATGAACATGGTCGTGTCGCAAAAGCAAGATATTACCTGCCAGTAACCGAGGATGGTGTTAAACTCATTACCTGGACGCCGGAAAGAGCCGAAATCTGGTTTAAAACCAAGAATAGTTTGCTTATCTGCCAACCCAAAGGGATTGAGGACTGGATGCAAAAGATTCTGGAGCAGTGCCAGCCAAAATTGGTTATGAAAAGGCATCTTGAAGACCAGAAGGCGGGCAAAGTTGACATAGATAAACAAAGACCGGAGGATAAGCAAAAACCTGCCCTCATCGTTGTGACTTATAAAACCAAGCCCCAAAAAGGCATTTACTACATTGACCAGTCAATGGATTTAATTACTCGCATTGAAGTTTATAGCACCGAAAACAACAAAGATGTCCTTAAGTCCACGATGCAGTTTTCTGACTATAACATCCCTATAGATGAAAATATGTTTTCTCTCGAAAGTGAAGTGCCTAAGAATATAACCTTAGTCAATCAGCTCAATCAGCTTATCGGTATTCCTCAAGGCAGCATGACCGATGAGCAGGCAGCGGCGGAAACGATACGCCAGTTTTTCCAGGCGCTGATAGACAAGGACTACAAAAAAGCAGGTTCGGTATACTCCGGAGTTTCCGAAGAAAAAGCGAAAGAAATCTTTAGCCGTCTTAATGTTACGGCAATCATTTCAATCGGTACTCCAACACCACATCCGGAAACAGGGCCGCATAGTTTCAGGGTCCCCTGTGAACTGGAAATTACCAATCCCGATGGGAAAAAGACCACTTGGAAGCCCTATGGCCCGTTCACAAGATGCGGAGACGATGAAACACATCCGGACCGTTGGATAATACATGGCGGGATCTGATAATCTGATGTGACAATGATAATAGGCCGGGCGATTTCGTCCGGCCTTTTTTATTATTTTTGCCGCAAAAGAGGCTTTTTCATCACTATATAGTGAAGACCCAGGGTTTTTTTGATATGTTAGTGTGTGGAGTTTAAAAATGCCTGAAAATGACGGATTTTACATACAGCGATGCCTTGACGGCCATCCGGACGATTTTCGACACCTCGTCCGGCGATACAAAGGGCCTCTTTTGGGGTATTTAGCGGGGCAGCTTGGAAGAAGCGATTTGGCGGAAGAGGCCCTGCAGGAAGTATTTGTCAGGTGCTATTTCGGCCTGACTTCGCTCGAAAAGCCGGAGTCGTTTTTCGCCTGGATGCTCGGTGTTGCCAATCGCGTCGCAAAAGAACAGGTAAGAATCGAACAAAAAGAGCGTCAGGCCGCCGAGAAACTGGCTCAAATGCCCGCCCAATCGGGCAGTAGCCGCGATTGGCCGTTAGCGAAAACAGTTGCCAAACTCGATGATTTTTCAAGGCAGCTGATTTTGCTGCGATACTATGGCGGGCACACCTGCAAAGACGTCGCGACCATAATGAATATCCCCATAGGCACGGTGACCAAGTCCCTTTCGAGGGCTTATACGCGCTTACGCGAGATGCTTAAAGACGAAGCAGCACAGGAAAGTGAGGTGCAGTTATGAATTGCTCCCAATGCAGAGAACTTTTAGTAGGTTACATTGAAGAGCTGCTTGACGCCGGCCAGAATCAGGCGGTCAAATCGCATCTGGATACTTGCGCCGGGTGCCGCAAAGAACTCGAACAGGTAACCTCGCTTCAAAATCGTCTTGTCGTCAATGGCGCGATTCACAGTCAAAACGACCTCGAAAACGCAGTGATGGACAGAATCGTCCGCGAACAGGCATTAAAACTCCGGAAAACGAATCAGGATAAACAAAACTTGAACTTCTGGAGGTTCATTATGAGAAGTACGATTACAAAACTGGCTATAGCCGCTGTGGTACTAATCGCAGCCGGTCTGGCTATATATTATTTTGCGGGTGAAGGCACTCGAAAGTGCTGCGCCTGGGAACGAATCGCAGACAAAGTCGAACAAATAAAGACCTGCGCCTACAGATTGCACGTAAGGCAAACAGGCGGGCCTTTAGGTCAGACAGGTCAGCAAGTCGAGGGTAAGGTGTATATCTCATCCGACTACGGCTACAGAATGGAAACCTCCCTTGATGGTATCCCGATGCAGCAGATGTATATGAATCCCGGTGAAAAGGCGATGATTATTGTGATGCCCACCCAGAAAAAGTATATGCGTATGGCACTGACGGATGAAATGCAGACCCAGACAAAGAAACAGATGCAGGACCCGAGGGATATTGTAACTAAATTTATGTCCGGTCAGTCCGGCCAGTACAAGGAGCTTGGTAAAGACACTATAAACGGAGTTGAAGTTAAAGGTATTGAGGTTAATAATCCGCCGGCGGTCCAGGGAATTTACAGCAATTTCACAGGCCGGATGTGGGTCGATATCGCCACGGAGTATCCCGTCAGGATGGAAATAGAGGGGGAGATGAAACTCAGCGGGCAGGATATTAATATGATAATAGTTATGGATGGTTTCGAGTGGGGTACGGAGCTTTCGCCGGATTTATTCAAGCCCGATATCCCGGCTGATTTCACGACGATGGGCGAGATGAAATTGCCGAACCAGGACGAGGCGGGTGCGATTGAAGGGTTTAAGCTATTCGCTGAAATCACGGACGGCAAGTATCCAAGCCAGATGAACGCCATAGCGGCGGTAATGGAGGCGCAAGAGGGACTCATAAAGAAGTCAAATGCTACACCCGGGATTGAGCCGAATAACCAGTCGCAGCAGGAGCTAATTAATAAAGCAATGAAATTGCAGGGACCATTTATTTTCTACCAAAAGCTGGCTCAGGAAGGTAAAGACCCCGCGTATCACGGCGATAAGGTTACGGCTGAGTTCGGTGATTCTGTCCTGATGCGGTGGAAAGTCGCAGATGGAAAATATAGGGCCATATTCGGTGATTTGACGGTTAAAACAGTAAGCACCGAAGAGCTTGCCGCACTTGAGGCGATGCCCCTGAACAGGCAGCTGAAGGCGATTAAGCCAAAACCCGCTGACGGAACTATGTGCCGTACTGCGGATTTGGAATTAAGCTGGATGCCCGGAATGTATGCCGCTACAAACAAGGTATATATGGGCACGGCCTCAGACGGATTGACACTGTTAGCCGACGTTGCGGGTGATAGCAATGTGATTGTGCAGGAGCTGAAAAGAGACACGACTTATTACTGGCGTGTTGACGGGACTGACGCCAACGGCAAAGTTACGACCAGCGATGTATGGAGTTTCAATACGGGTAAATTGGTCGGATGGTGGAAATTCGACGAAAGCACTGGAACAACTGCCTATGACAGTTCAGGTAACGGCAATAATGGCACACTAAAGGGCAATCCTGTATGGCGGCCGACAGGCGGAGTTTCGGGCGGAGCCATAGAATTGAGCGGAAAGGGCGATTACGTCGAAATCAGCAACGAATCCGCTTTTGACATCAACAGCCAGATAACGATTTCTGCCTGGGTAAATATAACGGACGTCCCGCAGGAATGGACCGGCATCGTTACCAAGGGCGATTCGGCATGGCGATTGTCAACCTCTTTCGCCAAAAACATCTTTCACTTCGGTGTTTCCAGCAGTGCTTATCTTAACGGCCAGGCCGCTGTTGATTCGGGGCAGTGGCATAACGTCGTGTGCGTCTATGACGGGCAAAAAATGAGCATCTACGTGGACGGTAAAATTGATGTTTCAAGACCGTGGACACGCCCCATTGGGACAAATGACTTCCCTGTTTGTATCGGCGAGAACATCGAGCTTAAGGGACGCTGCTTCCACGGCCTTATCGACGACGTGCGGATTTACAATTATGCATTGTCGCAGGATGAAATTACCGAGCTTTTCAACAGTGCGCATTATGTGACTGTTGAAGCTAAATATATGCCTGCCGAAATGGAATTTAAGGCGCCGACCAGCTTCCAGCAGTGGGACAGGAAAGGATTCGCTGGGGCACAGAAGGACCAGTGGCATATTACAAAATCAGGTCAGGTCGAGGCGCATGTCCAGATGCTAATTACAAATGTGCCGGCGGACACTTGTGTGATGACCGTAACGCTTCCATACAGTGACGCAAGTATTATATCGGCGAAACTTGGCGATTCATCGTTATCGTTCGACAAAGCAAAAGCAGTTCGCGGGTATGATGTAACTGTTCCTATGGAAAAAATGGGAAAAATGGATGCCGGTCAAAGAGAGATAGATCTCGTTTGGACAATGCCGCTTGATAAACTGGAAAAGGCGCCGTATGGCTATCGAGCCGAGCTGGCCGGATTGATACCTATCCGTCTGTACAACTTAACGATTGTCCTGGATAAAGGATGCGGGTATGTGTTTTCAAAAGACCCGTCAAGGTCTGAATATTTGGCTTTTTATCAGGACCCTTTTGGAGAGACGCTTCAGGAACCGAAGAGCTATTTTGGCTCGTGCGGGATTCCCGTTAAACCGGTAAATCAGCAATAAGCAGCAAAGATACCTTATCACCGGGGCTGGGCATAAATGTCCGGCCTTCTTTATGCGCAAGATTGATATTTTGCGTAACTGCTTATTACTACTAAGCTTAAAAAGGTATTGCAAAAACAGCAGGGATGGTTATAATGCTGCTTTCTATTGGTAAACCGAAATTCAAGAGTCCGAACGGCGGCGGTTTTTTCAGGAGAATATTTAATGGAATCAACGACACAGGCGCAAAGCGGAATTAATTTGTTCGGCGAAGAGACACTGAGCATAGAACAAATAAAGAAACTCTCAGAGCAGGTCCATTCGAGCGAGGCAAGTCGGTTGGCATTTGCGGAGCAGGTCGAGCAGAATATAGGCAAGACCGGCAGCAAAGGATGTCTCGCCACGGGTATCGGTCTGTTTATCCTGGGCAAAGACGCCGAAGCGGTCGAGAAACTGCAGAAGGGCAACGACTGCAAAGAAAAGTTTATGTGTCTGGCGTTCGCTCTGCGTCGGCTTGGCAATTACGACGAGGCGATAATGAACTTCCACGCCAGTGCAAAACAAGGGGCAGATTCGCTCGCGATTTCGCTGGAGAAAGCGGCCACCTACCGCGTGGCAGGCAATTTCGAGTCGGCGGAAAAAGAGCTTAAGGGCTGTGCCAATTTCAAGAACGTAAGCGCGGGATATCATTATCAGCTTGGCCGGCTGCGCGAGGCGCAGGGACTGTATGATGAGGCGGCCGAAAATTACAAGGCGGCGCTGGAGCTTTCGCCGAAGCACCAGGAAGCAATGTTTCATCTGGCGTACCGTTGCGACCTTTCCGGCGATGAGGACGCGGCGATTGATTACTACAAGGCGATTACCTCATCGTCGCCGGTTTACACAAGCGCATTGCTGAACCTCGCGGTGGTTTACGAGGACAAGGCAGATTACGACAAGGCCGAGCGATGCGTGCAGAAGGTTCTGGCGTGTCATCCGAATCATAAGCGGGCAAATTTGTTTCTGAAGGATATCCAAAGCTCCAAGACGATGGTTTATGACGAGGAGACAGAGAAGAAGAAGACCCGTAAGATGCAGATTCTCGAAACGCCGTTGTCTGATTTCGAGCTTTCGGTGCGAAGCAGAAACTGCCTCAAGAAGATGAATCTGAATACGCTCGGGGACCTGCTGAGGACAACCGAAGCAGAGCTGCTTGCGTTTAAGAATTTCGGCGAGACGAGTTTACGTGAGATAAAAGTGATACTGGATTCCAAGGGCCTGCAGCTTGGTATGATGCCGGAGGACAGACAATTTGGGCCGGCCGAACCTGCGCCGGCGGCCAGTGTTGCCGAAGAGCCCGTAGCCGACCATGGATTGGCCGGCAAGCCGATAATGGATTTGCAGTGGTCGGTCAGGGCGAAAAAGGCGCTGCAGAAGCTTAACCTGCGCACGGTCGGAGAGCTGACGCGGATTACGGAAGCGGAGCTGCTTGGCTGCAAGAATTTCGGCGTAACGAGCTTGAACGAAGTCAAAAGGGTCCTGGCGAATCTCGGTTTGTCACTGCGGACGCTGGAATAAAGTTTTTACAAAACGGGGGCGAAGACGTTTCGCGGGCGGGAGCGAAATAGGTGTTGTGTGGCAGGCGGTCTGAAAAGTATGCGGTTTCGGCAATTCAGGTGGCGTAAAGATTTCGGGGCGTGGAGAACAATCGGCAATTGCCTGCTGGCCGGATTGCTGCTGGCGGCGGGCGTGGTGTTTTTCAGTTGTCACGAGCAAATGGTTGTGCAAAGCACTCCGCAGATGAACGCCGAGCAACAGTTTATGGTGCGGGTGCTGCTGGCCGACGACGTCAATCACTGCACGATAAAGATGCGAGGGGAATTCAGCTTATTTAACAGCGACGGCAGCGTCCTGATTCCTGATACGATATTTACCGAGCGCGGGCAGCCGATGGACGTGGGCGTTCTGGGGGGTGAGTTTACTATCGGGGGCAGGAGATTCGCAGCCCGCGAGATAACGATTTCGCCCGATAACCCCTTCATGTTCGTTATGGACGGCAACGAGTTTCGCGGCAAACTGCTGCTGAAAGCTAACGTTGACGGCCAGACGTTCGAGGCGATAAACATTGTGCCTCTTGAGCCATATCTGGCGGGAGTTGTGGGGGCGGAGATGCCCGACCGCTGGGAGGCAGAGGCATTGAAGGCACAGGCAATCGCAGCGAGGACTTATTGTCTTTATAACAAAAAGAAATTCGGCTACACGCGCGACTGGGACGTAGCAAGAACACAGACCAGCCAGGTTTACCTTGGGTTGAAGGGAGAATCGGCAAGCGTGTGGAGAGCAGTCAACGAAACATCGGGAGAAGTCCTAATGTGCGAGCAGGCGGGACTGCCCGGCGCGGGGGCATCAGGCGAAGAGCTTTTCCCGGCGTATTACAGCTCAAGCTGCGGGGGACATACCGAGGACGCCAAAAACGTTTTTGGAGATTCGTTTGGGCCGCTGGTGGGAGTTGAGTGCCCGTATTGCAAAGCAGTTGCGAGGCCGGATATATTTTTCTGGCCGATGGTCCAGCTTAACAAAGAAACGGTTACGACAGCTGTGCAGAAAAAGTATCCACAGTTAAAAGGGCTTGGTGATATCGCGTATATCTCGGCGGTCAAGCAGAGCAACTACCCTGATTTCTCGCGCATAACGATGGTGAAACTTACCGGCACAAATGGCAGGAGTGAATTTTTGAGAGCGGAGGACCTCCGGCTTACGATTGACCCGGCGGGCAACAGGATTCGCAGCGTCGCCTGCAAAATTGCCGTTATAGAAGGCAAGGTCGCGTTTTTGGCGGGCAGAGGGTTCGGGCACGGCGTCGGGATGTGCCAGTGCGGCGCACAGGGGATGGCAATGCAGGGCAAGACTGCCGGCGAGATTCTGCAGTATTATTATCCCGGCTCAAAATTAGTGAGAGCTTACTAAATGAATGGCTTCGAGGTAAAGTGCCGGGACAAAAATAGCGCAGCCCGACGAGGTATTTTGAAGACGGCACACGGGGAAGTTTCGACGCCGGCGTTTATGCCCGTTGGGAC